>OCVV011355642.1_pt1 | contig 270243 bp, 207 predicted proteins | sample 1539721 | NCBI WGS metagenome assembly OCVV01 (sample SAMN02144230, study PRJEB22623) | gut metagenome | biome: sheep rumen | host: Ovis aries | place: New Zealand | reverse complement strand
GCTTAGGCGATGAGATGTCCCTCGTTTATAGCTGCCTGCCACAAACATGGGAGCATGTCTATAGTAACAGGAAAGAATTTTTGCTCTCGCTCCGCAAGCTCCGCTTCGCAAAAATTCATCCTCGCGACGTACATGCCGCCGCTGCGGATTTTAAATGGAGGGGCTTCGCCCCTCCAAACCTCCCGGAGATTTCTGGACGAGTTACTGCATATTAACGAAAAGAAGATGTTTCTCCAAAAAGAAAGGCTGTTGCAGGTTTGCAACAGCCTAAGTGAATCAGATATTGAGCAGATCGCTGAATGCTTTCAGCGCGCCGTCGGTCTGGTGGGCCAGGACTTTCTTGGCCAGGACCTTGCCCAGCTGTACGCCTTCCTGGTCGAAGCTGTTCAGGTTCCACAGGAAGCCCTGGAACATCACCTTGTTTTCAAAGTGAGCCAGCAGAGCGCCGAGGGCTTCCGGCGTCAGCTTATCGCCGATGATGATGCTGGAAGGACGGCCGCCGGCAAAGGACTTGTTGGGGTTTTCATCGTCCTTGCCGCAGGCGAAGGCCATGATCTGGGCCGCCACGTTGGCGCAGAGCTTCTGCTGGGAGGTGGAGCCCTGAATGTCCACGTCCACTTCGCACTGACTGCTGCGGAAACCGACGAACTGGAGCGGGACGATGTCTGTTCCCTGGTGCAGGAGCTGGTAGAAGGAGTGCTGGCCGTTGGTTCCGGGTTCGCCGAAAATCACCGGACCGGTCACATAGTTCACCTTTTCCCCAAAGCGGTTGACGGATTTGCCGTTGGATTCCATGTCCAGCTGTTGGAGATGGGCGGGGAAACGGCTCAGGGCCTGGGAATAGGGAAGCACAGCGGTGGCCGGCCAGCCCAGGATATTGCGCTCATACACGCCGATCAGGGCGTCCAGCATATCGGGGTTCTGGAGAGGATCAGGGTTGGCTGCCAGCTTGTCTTCCGCGGCTGCGCCGTTCAGGAAGCGGGCAAAGACTTCGGGGCCAAAGGCCAGGCTCAGCACCACGCCGCCCACGCAGGAGCAGGAGGAGTAGCGGCCGCCGATGTAGTCGTCCATGAAGAAGGCAGCCAGGTAATCGCTGCTGTGGGCCAGGGGAGAGGTTTCGCTGGTGACGGCGACCATGTGCTTGGCGGGATCCAGGCCGGCGTTCCGGAGCGCGTCCTTGACGAAGGATTCGTTCGTCAGCGTTTCCAGCGTCGTGCCGGATTTGGAAACAAGAATGAACAGGGAGTGCTTGAGGTCGACGTCGTTCAGCACGGCGGCGGCGTCGTCCGGGTCCACGTTGCTGATGAACCGAGCGCCCATCTTAAACGTGCCGTTCTTTTTCGCCCAGTTTTCCAGCGCCAGGTACATGGCGCGGGGGCCAAGGTCGCTTCCGCCGATGCCGATCTGCACCGCGGTGGTGAATTTTTCGCCCTGGGCGTTGGTGATCTTGCCGGAATGTACGTCTCTTGCGAAGGCGGCGGCCTTTTTCTGTTCTCTTACGTAAAATTCACGCTTGTTGACGTTGTCGGCGACCACGTCCTTGCCCAGCTGTCCGCGGGTCAGCTGATGCAGCACCAGGCGCTTTTCGCCGGTGTTGATCACTTCGCCTTCGTACAGGGCCTGATATTTTTCGGTGAGCTGCGCTTCCTGCGCCAGCGCTTTCAGGGAGGCCAGGGTGCCGTCGTCCACCGCTTTGGCGGCGTAATGGTAGGAAAGGCCCTCGGCCATCGGCACGGCGTATTTGCGGACGCGCTCGGCGCCGTTTTCGCCCTGCATCGCTTCGCGCAGGTTCACCTTGCGGGGTTCGGCGCAGAGCGCCTGATAGCTTTTCAGTTCGTCCAGGTTTTTCCAGGAGATCATAGTAAACCACCCTTCCTTTTTTTGAATTATTCCATTTGGTCCATTTTTTTCTTTTCGTCCAGCAGCTTGGTCAGTTTCTTTTTGATCCGCTGCAGGGCGTTGTCGATGGATTTGACATGACGGCCCAGGTCCTCGGCGATCTGCTGATAGCTGGCACCGTCCAGGAAGCACTGGAGCACCTTCTGCTCCAGCTCGGAAAGCATGCTTTCAATCTGCGTCTCGATGTGGGACAGGTCCTCCTGGCTAATATAAAGGTCCTCCGGGTTGGTTACCCGGCCTTCCAGTACATCCAGCAGGGTCCTGTCAGACTCCTCGTCATAGAGCGGCTTATTCAGGGAAACATAGCTGTTGAGGGCGTAATGCTTCTGCCTGGTGGCCGTTTTGATGGCCGTGATGATCTGCCGTTTGACGCACAGCTCGGCAAAAGCGCGGAATGTCGTGAGCTTGTCCGGGTTATAGTCGCGGATGGCTTTGTACAGGCCGATCATGCCTTCCTGTACGATGTCCTCGTGGTCCGCGCCGATCAGGAAATAGCTGCGCGCCCGCGCCCTGACGAAGTTTTTGTACTTGTCCAGCAGAAAGGGGAGGGCTTCGCCGTCTCCCTTCTGTGCGAGCTCCACCAGTTCTTCGTCCGTCATGGAGGCGTAGCGCTCAGCACCGGCCTGACTGTCCCAGGCATAAGGGTCGTTCAGCTCGTTTTTTTGTTCGTCCATAAAAGCCTCAAGAGAAACAAATGAATTTGCTTTACTTGTTTTTGACGGCGGCGTAAAGCAGCACGCCGGCGGCCACGGAGGCGTTCAGGGATTCGACCCCGCCGTACATGGGCAACTTCACCTTGAAGTCGGCGGTGTCCAGCGCCAGGCGAGAAATCCCTTCGCCCTCCGAGCCGATCATCAGGGCCATGGGCGCTTCCATGGAAAGGGTCCTGTAATCCTCTCCCTCCATGTCGGCGGCATAGATCCAGATGCCCTGCGCTTTGAGGGACTTGATCGTGCTGACCAGGTTGGTGACCCTCGCGACCTTGATGGTTTCCACTGCGCCCGCGCTGGCTTTGACCGCAGCAGGGGTCAGACCGGCGGCCCTGCGCATCGGCACGATCACGCCGTGAGCGCCGACGCAGGCGGCGGTACGGATGATGGCGCCGAGGTTGTGAGGGTCCGTGATCCCATCCAGAATGACCAGGAAGGGCGCTTCGCCCTTCTCCTGGGCTTCCTTGAGCATGCTTTCCACCGTCGCGTACTGGTAGGCGGAAGCGTAGGCGATGATGCCCTGGTGGTGCGGGGTGATCTCGTCCAGCCGGGAACGCTCCACCACCTGAACGGGGATTCCTTTCTGCCGGGCCGTGGAGACGATTTCCCGGGCGGAGCCGGTCAGGTCTCCCTTGGCGACGAGGAGCTTTTCGATATCGCGGTCGGCTTTCAGGGCTTCCCGGATGGGGTTGCGGCCGGACAGCAGGTTTTCCGGCTCGCGGGTGTAGGGCGTGTCAAATTCGCCGCTGGGGCCGTAGCGCTTGGGCTGCGGAGCTTTTTTATCCATCACAGGGGTAGGGGCGGCCTTGGGAGCGGGCGTCCATTCCTGGCCGCGGGTAGAGCGGCTCTGCTGAGAGCCCGGCTTGGGCGCGCGGCGCTCGGGGCGGGCGGGCCGATAGCTGTCATTCTTTTCCCAGGGCTTTCCCTGAGGCTTTCCGCCATGACCAAAGCTGCGGGAGGAGGACTGGCTTTTGCCGGGGCGGCCCCGGCCGTAATCCTGGTCGTCATGCCACAGGCTGTTTTTCTTCTGCTGACGGTCCGGCTTTTTCCGGCTGTCGTAAAATGCCATAGGATTTATACCTCACTTGTTTTCAGGTTCTTAAATGTTTCACGGATTTCCGCTGCTTTTCCGCAGCTTTTTGATCCTTCCGGGCAGGGACCGGTCAGGCAGGAAGGCCCGGCGTCGTCGAACAGGACGGGCGCGGCTTCCCGGCAAAGGGCGAGCATTTTGGTAGCCAGGGAGCGGATTTCCCACTGCGCGCGCTCGCAGCACCGCAGGGAGAAGAAGTGACGAAGCTCCCGGGCGTTCATCGTCATCACCAGCCTTGTAGAACAGGCGTTGGGCAGGACGAAACGGGCGTCCTCGTTCGCGGACGAGTCATTGTCAAAGGCTTCCTGCCATTCTTCGTACCACCGGCCGATGGTCTCCATCTGCTTGATGTATTCCGCTTCCTTTTCGGGCCCCAGGGCGGAGATTCTCGGAGGAACGACGCAGGAAAACCGGTCTTTCAGGGAAACGTAGCGCTGGCTCTGTACGCTGAAGGAGGCGATCCTGTGCCTGGTCAGCTGGGCGAGCAGGGCCCTGGAAACGCCTTCCACATAGAAGGTGAAGCTCGCGTGCTCCAGCACCGACAGATGGCCGGAATGGATCACGCTCTTGAGAAAGGCAGCCTGGTCTTCGGTGCATACTTTTTCCTTTAGCCCGTCATATGGCAGGGCGGAATAGCAGACCCTGGCTGCCAGCGCGCAGACCGAGAGGGGATCGGGCGTATGGGCAATCAGGCGGACAAATGGTTCTGCCTGCTGTATCATCAGAAGTAGCTCCTTATTTAAATCGTAATGTGGCTGAGCAGTTCGTTGAGCCGTTCCGCCTGGCCGGTCAGAAAGAGATAGCCGATCAGGGCTTCCAGGGCGGTGGCGCTGGCGTATTCCTGGTGGCTGACGCCCTTGGGAGCGGCGTGGTGGACGTGGGTGTTCCGCCCCCGGCGAACAATCGCTTCTTCCGCCGGGGTCAGCAGCGGCAGCAGCGTTTCCAGAGTTTCCGCCTGGGCATGGGCGTTGACGGAGGCCACCGCACGGTGATGCATGTCTCCCGCCCGGATGCCTTTTAGGGTCAGGCGTCCCCGGACGTATACGTCGAATACGGAATCCCCGATGTAGGCCAGCTCCAGCGTGCCCAGTCGACGGCCGTCATCCTCCGGCAGAGAAGGGGAAGGAAAAAATGGTTTTTCTTCCATCTTTTACTTGGTGGCGGTTTTGCTGTAAGCGGACGGGCTCATGCCGACGATGTTTTTGAACGTCTTAGAGAAATGATAGGGGTCGTTCATGCCGACCTCCACGCCCGCTTGGCGGACGGAGTAGCCGTCCTTGAGCAGGATCTTGGCCCGCTCCATTTTGCAGTACAGCTGATAGCTCTGGGGCGGCATGCCGACTTCGGAAACGAAGCGCTTGCGGAAGGTTTCCACCGGCATACGGCTGAGGGCGGCCATTTCAGCCAGGGAGAAGGAATCCTTGTACTGATTCTTCCGCATGGCGTCGACCACCTTGGCGATCTCGTGGGACAGCACGGCGTCCATGGCGACCGGCTGGCCGGAATGAGAGGCGAGCATGGCCCAGAGCAGCTGCTGCAGCTGGGCGGAGGAGGCGTCCTGAGAGGCGGCGATGCGGACCGTTGCCTGGACAATGTGGCTGGCCAGGTTGATCTGGGAAGGAAGAGCGCCCTGCTTCATCATATGATGCGGGAGCGCGCCCATGCGCTGCAGGAAGGAACCGGACAGGGTGCCGCCCACAGAGATCCATAGAATCCGCGCCTCCTGGGGGACGACCATCGTGACCGGCAGATGGTTCGGGGGAATCATGCAGCAGTCGCCGGCCCGGAGGTTCAGCTCCATCGTGTCGTCGCGCATGGTCAGCGATCCGGATTCCGCCGCCAGCCAGAGCCACTGGTCAAAGGAACGGAGCAGATAGGAATCCGCCTGCAGCATGGCGCTGCCGGAGGCGGTGATATAAATGCCGCTGGCGCTGGCAAGGGAATCGGGCGTGTGAGCGCTTTCCACCAGTACGGCCGGAACGGGATGATCCCCGTTGGATAAGAAAAGTAAAGATTCCGACATAGTCAATCCCTCCTTATTTTACAATTAAATATTATATACGCCAGATTGTACATTGTCAATTCTTCTAACCAAAAAATACAAGTTTTATTTCAGCAACATGTGTCCGTCCGGGCGTATTTCTTTCAGGAATAAGATAAAAGGGTTTGTAAAACCTCCGTTTCATGTTATACTGGAATGGATACCAAGGAAGGAAAGGCGCAGCATGAAGTATCTGAGAATCTATTTAAAGAAGTATATGCGGGAAAGCATCCTGGCGCCATTGTTCAAGATGCTGGAGGCGCTGTTTGACCTGTTTGTGCCCATCGTCGTCGCCCGTCTGATCAATACAGGCATCGGGGAGAGGGACAGCGGGGTCGTCTGGCAGTCCTTTATGATCCTGATCGCGCTGGCGCTGATCGGCCTTTTGTGCAGCTTTGTGGCCCAGTATTTTGCCGCGAAGGCAGCGACGGGAACCGCGGCCGGGATGCGCCACGACCTGATGAAGCACATCTACGGTCTGGATTCTTCCTCCATCGACCAGATCGGCACCAGCACTCTGATCACCCGGATGACCAGCGACATGAATCAGGTGCAGAACGGGCTCAACCTGTTCCTCCGCTTGTTTCTCCGTTCGCCCTTCATCGTATTCGGCGCGATGGTGATGGCGTTTACCATTGACAGCGGCATCGCGCTGATCTTTGTCTGCACCATTCCTATCCTCTCCGTCATTATCTTCGGGGTGATGAAGTGGACCTCTCCGCGCTACCGGCAGATTCAGGAAAAGCTGGACCTGGTGACCCGGGCGACCCGGCAGAACCTTTCCGGCGTTCGGGTCATCCGGGCCTTCGGCCGGGAAGAGGACGAGGTAAAGGCCTTCCAGGAAAGCAACCATCAGCTGAACACCATGCAGAACCTGGTCGGCAGGATTTCCTCCCTGATGAACCCGCTGACCTACGTCGTAGTCAACCTGGGCATCGTAGCGGTACTGTACGCGGGCGCCCGGAAGGTGGACGGCGGTGTTCTGCTGAACGGCAATGTCATCGCCCTGGTCAACTACCTGAGCCAGATCCTGGTGGAGCTGATCAAGCTGGCGAACCTGATCGTCACCCTCAGCCGGTCTGCCGCGAGCCTGCGACGCATCGAGGACGTGCTGGATCGAAAGCCCTCCATGGCCTTCCCGGAGGGCCAGAAAGCCCTGCCTTTGACGGACGAGGCTGTTCGTTTTGACCGCGTTTCCCTGACCTATGCTGGCGCGGGGGACGCGTCGCTGCACGATATCTCTTTTACTGCCCTCAAAGGACAGACCATCGGCGTGATCGGCGGGACCGGCAGCGGCAAAACCTCCCTGGTCAGCCTGATCAACCGCATGTATGACGCGACGGAGGGAATGGTATCCGTGTACGGCCTGCCCGTCCGGGACTGGGACAGGGAGCAGCTGCGCTGCATGGTCGGTGTGGTGCCGCAGAAGGCACAGCTCTTTTCCGGGACCATCCGGGAGAACCTGCTCTGGGGCAATCCGGGCGCTTCTGAGGATGAACTCTGGGAAGCCCTCACCGCGGCCCAAGCGGCTGATTTTGTGCGGATCAAGCCGGACGGGCTGGAGGAGCGGATCGAGCAGGGCGGGCGGAATCTGTCCGGCGGCCAGCGCCAACGCCTGACGATCGCCCGGGCCCTGGTGCGCAAGCCCTCGATCCTGATCCTGGACGACAGCGCCAGTGCCCTGGACTTTGCGACCGACGCGGCCCTCCGCAAAGCTCTTCGGGAACTGCCCTGGGAAACGACCTGCCTGATTGTATCTCAGCGCACTTCCAGCATCCGCCACGCGGATCAGATTCTCGTATTGGAAGACGGCCGTCTGGCGGCGCGCGGCACGCACAAGGAACTGCTCTCCTCCTGCCCGGTCTATCAGGAAATCTACGACAGCCAGTTCCGCAAGGAGGGTGATCAGTGATGGCGAAAACAAAGCATACGCCCGAAGAAAAGGCGAGGAACAAAAAGACGCTGCGCCGGGTGCTTTCCTATATTAAAGGTCAAAAGCGCTATGTCATTTTCAGCCTGTTCTGCGCAGGCATTAGCGTGGGGACGCAGCTGCTTGTGCCGGTCTTCACCGGCAGCGCCATCGACTGCATGATCGGCCAAGCCCAGGTGGATTTTGACGGGATCGTCCGGGCCGCTGTCTGGATCATCACGCTGACAGCGGCTTCCGCCCTGGTGCAGTGGCTGATGAGCCTGTGCAACAACCGGATCGTGTTCAGCGTTTCCAAAGAACTGCGCAACGCGGCCATTGAAAAAATCCAGAGGCTGCCCCTGAAGTATTTGGACAGCCATCCCTCCGGCGACCTGGTCAGCCGGGTGATCGCGGACGTGGATACGTTCAGCGACGGCCTGCTGATGGGCTTTACCCAGCTGTTTACCGGGGTGCTCACCATTATCTGTACGCTGGCGTTCATGTTTTCCGTCAACTGGCTGATCGCCCTGGTGGTCGTCGTCCTGACGCCCCTCAGCCTGTTTGTGACCAGCTTTATTTCCAGCCATACCTTCCAGTATTTCCAGGCCCAGAACCGTGTCCGCGGTGAACAGACGGCCGTGATCAACGAGCAGATCGAAGGTATCCGGACGATCCAGGCTTTTGCCCACGAAAAACAGAGCATGGAAGCCTTTGACGATGTCAACGGCCGCCTGCAGGACGTCAGCCTGAAGGCTGTGTTTTATTCCAGCCTGACCAATCCTTCTACGCGCCTGGTCAACAATATCGTCTATGCCGCCGTCGCCCTGGCAGGTTCCCTGTACGCGATTTCGGGCGGGATCAGCGTCGGCCAGCTCAGTGTCTTTTTGAGCTACGCCAGCCAGTACGCCAAGCCCTTCAATGAGATTTCCGGCATCGTGACCGAACTGGAAAACTCCATCTCCTGCGCCGCCCGGGTGTTTGAACTGATGGACGAAGAGGAACAGCTAAAGGAAAAGGAAGCTGTCCTGGTGCCGGACGGGCACGTCGAAGTCAAGGATGTTTCCTTCCGCTACGTGAAAGAACGACCGCTGATCGAAGGCTTCTCCCTGGATGTGCTGCCCGGCAAACGCATTGCCATCGTCGGGCCGACCGGCTGCGGCAAGACCACCCTGATCAACCTGCTTATGCGTTTTTATGACGTCGACAAAGGAAGCATCCAGGTTTCCGGGCAGGACATCCGGGACGTGACCCGCCATTCCCTGCGCGGGAGCTACGGCATGGTGCTACAGGAAACCTGGCTCAAGGCGGGCACCGTGCGGGAAAACATCGCTTATGGAAAGCCGAATGCGACCGAAGAGGAAATCATCCAGGCGGCAAAAGCGGCCCACGCCCACAGTTTTATCAAGCGCCTGCCCCAGGGCTACGACACCCTGATCGCAGAGGAGGGGGAAAACATCAGCCAGGGGCAAAAGCAGCTTCTGTGCATCGCCCGGGTTATGCTCTGCCTGCCGCCCATGCTGATTCTGGACGAGGCGACCAGCTCCATCGATACCAGAACCGAAATCAGGATTCAGTCCGCCTTTGCCAGCATGATGCAGGGGCGCACCAGCTTTATCGTAGCTCACCGCCTGTCCACCATCCGGGAGGCAGACGTGATCCTGGTGATGAACGACGGCCATATCGTCGAACAGGGAAATCACGAATCTCTGCTCAAAAAAGACGGCTTCTACGCCCATCTTTACAACAGCCAGTTTGCCAACGTGTAAACAGCGTGAAAAGGATGAAAAAACCGCTTTACAAACCACCGCGTTTATGGTAATATCCAACCTGTGCCAGAGGAACCGTATGCCTGGTGGTTCGCTTCTCCAACGGCTGCCCGGTATATCGGCGATTGGTAATATTTTAAGGAGGCTTATTTGTATGGATAAGGCCCGCAAAGCAGAAATCATCAACACCTATGCCCGTCATGAGGGAGACACCGGTTCTCCTGAAGTTCAGGTAGCCCTTCTGACCGAACGGATCAATCACCTGAACGAGCACCTCAAGATCAACAAGAAGGACCACCACAGCCGCCGCGGTCTGCTGCTGATGGTCGGTCAGCGCCGCGGACTGCTTGAATATCTGAAGAAGATGGACATCGAGCGTTACCGTACTCTGATTGCTCAGCTGAATCTGCGCAAGTAATCGCGTCAATAGGCTGCCGGGCGGAATGGTTTCCGGCAGCCTATTATTGCATCCTCCCGGGAAAAGGGGAGGCTGCTGTATGTGTGTGTGAGGGAAAGGAAAAAAACATGGATTACAAAGTTTATTCAATGGATTTTGCCGGCCGGAAGCTGACGCTCGAATTCGGCAAGTACGCCCAGCAGGCGGGCGGTTCCGTGCTCGTCCGCTACGGCGAGACCGTCGTGCTCGTCAACGCCACCGCTTCGGAGACGCCCCGGGAAGGCATGGACTTCTTCCCCCTGACGATCGACTTTGAAGAAAAGCAGTACTCCGTCGGCAAGATTCCCGCCGGCTTTATCAAGCGCGAAGGCCGTCCGTCTGAAAAGGCGACGCTGACCTGCCGCCTGATCGACCGCCCGCTGCGCCCCCTGTTCAACAAGGGTCTGCGCAACGACGTTCAGGTCATCGCCACCACCCTGTCCGTGGAGCCGGATAACCCGCCGGAATTCCCGTCCATGCTCGGTTCTTCCATCGCGCTGGCGGTCAGCAACATTCCGTGGGGCGGCCCCACCGGCGCCGTGATGATCGGCCGTGTCAACGGCGAGCTGATCATGAACCCCACCGAAGAGCAGCGCGCCAAGAGCGATATGAACGTGACCGTCGCCGGTACGGCGGACGCCATTATGATGGTAGAAGCCGGCGCCAACGAAGTCAGCGAAGACGCGATGATGGACGCCATCCTCTATGCGCATCAGGGCATCAAGGAACTGGTCGAATTCCAGAACAAGATCGTCGCCGAGATCGGCAAGCCCAAGTCTGATTTCCCGATCGTCACGACCGGGGACGACGTCAAGGCCGCCGTCCGCGAATACGCGCTGGATAAATGCAAGTGGGTCTATGAGACCTATGTCCGCAAAGAGCGCGGCGCCCGTGAAGACGAAGTCAAGGCGGACGTGCTGGCGCACTTTGCCGACGTTTTCCCCGGCAGGGAAAGCGAAGTGGCGGACGCTCTCTATTATCTGAATAAAGAGGTCATGCGCCGCAAGATCCTCGATCAGGGCATCCGTCCGGATGGCCGCAAGGTGGACGAGGTCCGGCCGATCTGGTGCGAAGTGGGCGTGCTTCCCCGCACGCACGGCAGCGCCGTCTTTACCCGCGGCGAAACCCAGGCCATGACCATCACGACCCTGGGCCCCATCAGCGATTCTCAGACGCTGGACAGCCTCGTCGGGGAAGACAGCAAGCGCTATATGCATCAGTACAACATGCCCTCTTACGCGACCGGTGAAGCGGGCCGTTCCCGTTCCGCCAACCGCAGGGAAATCGGTCACGGCGCGCTCGCGGAACGCGCTCTGCTGCCCGTGATCCCCACCGAAGAGGAATTCCCGTACGCCCTGCGTCTGGTCAGCGAAATCCTGAGCAGTAACGGCTCTTCTTCCATGGCTTCCGTGTGCGGCAGCACCATGTCCCTGATGGACGCCGGCGTGCCGATTCACGCGCCGGTGGCCGGCGTGGCCATGGGTCTGATTCAGGACGCCGAGTCCGGCCAGATCGCCATTCTGACCGACATCCAGGGCCTGGAAGACTTCCTGGGCGATATGGACTTCAAGGTGGCCGGTACCATGAACGGCATCACCGCCATCCAGATGGATATCAAGATCAAGGGCATCAACAGGGAAATCCTGTCCGCCGCCCTCAGCCAGGCCCTCAGAGGCCGTCTGCATATCCTGGGCATCATGCTGGATACCCTGCCGCGTCCGCGCGAGGCCCTCAGCAAATACGCGCCCAAGATCGTGCAGTTCACCATCAACCCGGACAAGATCCGTGAGGTCATCGGCTCCGGCGGAAAGACGATCAACAAGATCATCGCGGAAACCGGCGTCAAGATCGACATTGAAGACGACGGCCGCGTGTTCATCACCACGCCCGACCAGCAGGCGGCCGACAAGGCCCGCCGCATCATCGAAGGCATCGCCAAGGACATCGAAGTGGGCGATATCTTCGTAGGTAAGGTCGTCCGCATCATGAATTTCGGCGCGTTCCTGGAGCTGGCTCCCGGCAAGGACGGCATGCTGCACATCTCCAAGCTGGCCAACCACAGGGTCGAAAAGGTGGAGGATGTGCTCAAGATTGGGGACGAGATCGAAGTCAAGGTGGACGAGATCGACTCTCAGGGCCGCATCAACCTGATCCGGAACGATATGGTCTACGAGCGCAATCCCGCCGGCCGCTCCGGCAGCGGCGAAAGGACGCGTCCTCCCCGCAGGGATGGCCGTTCCTGATCACACAAAGCAATAATTTGAGGCAGCGGGCGGTTTCGTTCCGCTGCCTTTCCTCTTGTTTTTCCCTTGAGATGAAGCGAGGCAACGATGAATGAGTTTATCCGGGTGGAAGGCGCCCGCGTCAACAATCTGAAAAACATCAGCGTCACCCTGCCGAGAAACAAGCTGGTCGTCGTGACCGGCCTTTCCGGCTCGGGCAAATCCTCCCTTGCTTTTGACACCATCTACGCGGAGGGACAGCGCCGGTATATTGAGAGCATGTCTTCTTATGCCCGCATGTTCCTGGGACAGTCAGAAAAGCCGGACGTGGACAGCATCGACGGCCTTTCTCCCGTGATTGCGATCGACCAGAAAACCACGTCCCACAACCCCCGTTCCACCGTGGGGACGGTGACGGAAATCTACGATTACCTCCGTCTTCTGTACGCGAGGATCGGGCATCCGCACTGTCCGATCTGCGGCCGGGAGGTCAGGCGGCAGACCGTGGACGAGATGGTGGACGCCGTCATGGCCATGGGAGAAGGAACCCGCCTGGTGCTAATGGCCCCCGTGGTCCGCGGGAAAAAGGGCGAATATGAAAAGCTCCTGCAGGATTCCGCGAAAAACGGTTTCGTCCGCGTCCGCATCGACGGGGAAATGTACGAACTGGATGATCCGCCGAAGCTGGATAAGCAGAAAAAGCATCAGATTGATCTGGTCGTCGACCGCATCGCCATCAAACCGGAATCACGTCAGCGCCTGGCGGACAGCATGGAGACGGCCATGAAGCAGTCCGGCGGCCTGGTGACGGCGCTGAATTATACGACCGGGGAGGAAACGATTTTTTCCCAGAATTACGCCTGCCCGGAATGCGGCGTCAATCTCCCGGAGCTGACGCCGAGGCTGTTCTCCTTTAACAACCCCTACGGAGCCTGCGAGACCTGCGGAGGTCTGGGCTCTCAGCTGAAGGTCAGCGAATCCCTGATCGTTCCGGACCCGACCAAATCCCTGCGGGAGGGCGCGATTTCCGCCTCCGGCTGGAACAGCGGAGAAGCCGACAGCATGGCCGGTCAGACCTTTGAAGCCCTGAGCCAGGAGCTTGGCTTTTCCCTGGATACCCCCTACCGCGACCTGCCGCCGGAGATCACCCATCAGCTGATGTACGGTCTGGGCGACCGGAAGGTGACCGTCACCTATCAGACGCCCTTTGGCTTCAGGGATTACCGAACCACCTACGAAGGCGTCATCCCGTCCATTGAGCGACGCTATCAGGAAACCGGCAGCGATACGATGAAGGCCGTTTACCAGGAATACATGACCGAGACCCCCTGCCCGGCCTGCCGCGGCAAGAGGCTCAAGCCTGAAGTGCTGGCGGTCACCGTGCAGGGAAAGAACATCGCCGAAGTGTGCGATATGAATATCGCTCAGGCAAAGTCCTTCTTGGGCTCCCTCGATCTGACGGAAACGGAGCGGATGATCGGCACGCAGATCCTCAAGGAAATCGACAACCGTCTGGGCTTTTTAAACAACGTGGGTCTTCGCTACCTCACGCTGTCCCGGGAGGCCGGGACCCTGTCCGGGGGCGAAGCCCAGCGCATCCGCTTGGCGACCCAGATCGGCAGTGGGCTGATGGGGGTGCTGTACGTGCTGGACGAGCCTTCCATCGGCCTGCACCAGCGGGACAACCGAAAGCTCCTCAACACCCTGCAGAACCTGCGGGACCTTGGCAACACCCTGATCGTGGTGGAGCATGACGAGGAAACCCTGCGCAGCGCCGATTATCTGGTGGATATCGGCCCCGGCGCCGGAGAACACGGCGGAGAGGTCATCGCCCAGGGCACCGTGGAGGACGTGATGAACGCCCCCCGTTCCATCACCGGCATGTACCTGAGCGGGAAAATCCAGATTCCCGTGCCCAAAGAGCGCCGCAGGCCGGAGCACTTCCTGACGGTCTACGGGGCAAAAGAACATAACCTCAAGAACCTGACCGTCCGTTTCCCGCTCGGTGTATTCTGCGCGGTGACCGGCGTTTCCGGTTCTGGGAAAAGCAGCCTGGTCAACGCCATCCTCTACCGGGCCCTGGCGCATGATCTGAACCGCGCCCGGCTGGCCCCCACCGGTTTTACCGGGATGGATGGGGTCGATCAGCTGGACAAAATCATCTGCATCGACCAAAGCCCCATCGGCCGGAGCCCCAGAAGCAACCCGGCTACCTATACGGGACTGTTTGACCTGATCCGCAAGGTGTTCGCCCAGTCGCCGGAAGCCAAGGTGCGCGGCTACAAGGAAAACCGCTTCTCTTTTAACGTCCGGGGAGGCCGGTGCGAAAACTGCTCCGGCGACGGGCTGATGAAGATCGAGATGCATTTCCTGCCGGACATCTATGTTCCCTGCGAGGTGTGCAAGGGAAAGCGGTACAACCGGGAAACCCTGGAAGTGCGCTTTCACGGGAAGACGATTTCCGACGTGCTGGACATGACAGTAGAAGAAGCCATGGACCTCTTCCGTAACCATACCGGCATCATGAACAAGCTGCAGACGCTGTATGACGTAGGCCTGGGCTATGTCCGCCTGGGCCAGCCCAGCACCACCCTGTCCGGCGGGGAAGCCCAGCGGGTGAAGCTGGCCACGGAGCTCTCCAGACGGGCCACCGGGAAGACCATGATCCTCCTGGACGAGCCCACGACCGGCCTGCACATGGACGACGTGAACCGACTGATCCGCGTCCTCCAGCGCCTGACGGATGCCGGCAACACCGTCCTGGTGATTGAGCACAACCTGGACATTATCAAGTCCGTCGACTGGGTGATCGATCTTGGACCGGAAGGCGGGGACGAGGGCGGACAGATCGTCGCCGAAGGAACCCCGGAGCAGGTGGCCCAGTGCCCCGAAAGCTATACGGGACAGTATCTGAAACAGATCTTATCGGGAGATAACTGACAGCTTCAAGGAGGGATAAAGAACCGATGCTGGATGAGGTAATCCGGGCGCTGTCCAACATCCGCGCGCCGCAGGTGCAGGATGAATACGATCTGCATGCCCTGGCGGCCTACGCCCTCCAGCAGGAACGGCTCGATTTTATTCACGAAGCGCCGGTAGGTCCCCGGGCCAGGGTCGATTTCCTGGTGGGCGGGACCGCCGTAGAGCTCAAGCGCGGCAGGCCGGACGCCAAACGGCTGACAGCCCAGCTGCTTCGCTATGCCCGGTCGCCGATGGTCAAAGACCTGGTGGTCGTCTCGGAAAAAAGCTGTTCTCTCCCGGAAAAGCTCAGCGGTAAGCCGGCCCGCTCCCTGTCTTTGTACAGGCTGTGGGGCATCGCAGAGGACGCGGGGAAGGAAGAACCGGAGGCTCAAGAAGAAAAGAAGATCCAGCTTCCGGAGCCTGCCCTGCCAGCAGAAGAAGCATATGTGTCCGATCAGAAAGAGATTCCCTCCGGGGCCATCAGCGGCGGAGAAGAGCCTGTAGAAGAGAACCCGGATGAACCTCTGCCGCTTTATCTGGATGACAATGCCCTCTCCAAGGTCCCCCTGCCGCTCTATCTGTCGGACAGCGGAGCGGTCCCGGCCCATTACTACGGCACCCTTTCCTATAACCGTCGTTCCCGCTGCTGGATGGTTCGCGGGGAAGCTCCGGTGACGGAGATGATCAAGCGCCTCTGGCCCAGCGTCAGCGGCAGCCGCTCCGGTGAGGCCAGGGTCCCCGCGTCCAGAAGGGCGGCATCTGACCTCAACTGGGTCATGCTGCGCTATCCTTTGGCCATCGCCCAGGGGGACCTGGAGCGCTGGCAGAAAGCGCTGGAAACGGCCAGGGACGATTACCGCAGGAAAGAGATTGCCCGAGTATCTCCACCGCTGGCCGATCCGCCGGCCACATGGTTTGAGGGAAAGCTCAAGCGCTTCCAGCAGGAGGGCATGTCCTTCCTGATCATGACGCCGCGGGCCTTGCTGGCCGATGAAATGGGCCTTGGGAAAACGGTTCAGGCCCTGGCGGCGCTGGCGAGCCTGCGCGCGTTTCCCGTGCTGCTGGTGGTGCCCGCCCACCTTACCCGGAACTGGATGAAGGAAACCCTTCGTTTTCTTCGGGTCTCCGGGAAAGAGCCCCGGATTCATCTGATCAAGGGACTGACTCCCTACGAACTGCCGGAAGCGGACGTGTACGTGATCCACTATCTGCTGTTGCGCGGGTGGAAAAACGAGCTTCTGCGCTACACCTTCCGCGCGGTCGTCTTTGACGAAATTCAGGAGCTGCGCAGAACCGGGTCCGAAAAATACTCCGCCGCCAGTCTTCTGGCGGAAAAAAGCGACCGAGTCTTCGGCCTTTCCGGCACGCCCATCTACAACCTGGGCAGCGAGATCTGGAACGTAGTCAACATCCTGGACTTTCATTTCCTGGGCGATTTTGAGGCCTTCACCCGGGAATGGTGCATGGGCTACGGAAACAAGGTGGTTCGCCACCCAGACCAGCTGGGCGAGTATCTGCGAAGGGAAGGCCTGATGCTGCGGCGGACCAAGCAGCAGGTCCTGCCGGAGCTTCCGGAAAAGCGCCGCCTGATCCAGGAAATCGACGAAGACGATTCCCTGTACCAGAAACTGATGACGCCCGTCTGGGAGAAGCTTTATACCTGGGAAAACGATCGAAGCCTGACGGCTTCCCAAAAATCCCTTCTGGAGGATCAGATCAGCGCGGGCCAGCGCCAGGCGACGGGTCTGGCTAAAGCAACTTATGTCTGTCAGTTTGTCCGTGCCCTTTCGGAAGCGGGGGAAAAGGTACTGCTGTTCGCCCATCACCACGCGGTGATGGACCGCTACCGGGAGGAGCTTAAGGCCCTGCACCCGGTGTTCATTACCGGCCGGGAAAGCGCCGTCCAGAAAGAAAACGCCGTCACCCGCTTTATGGAAGGGAAGACGGACCTTTGCTGTGTCTCCCTCCGGGCCGCCAGCGGGCTCAACCTGCAGCGCGCCACCTGCGTGGTGTTCGGGGAGCTGGACTGGTCTCCCGCCGTTCACTCCCAGGCGGAGGACCGCGCCCACCGCATCGGCCATGAGGATTCCCTGCTGTGCTACTATCTGGTAGCGCCCGCCGGCAGCGACCTGGAGATGCAGGAAGCCCTGGGCCTCAAGGTGAGCCAGTTCGAGGGCCTGATGGGCGATACGCCTATTTCCCGGGAGCGTCAGACGGAGGACGCTCATTTTGCCCGCCGCCACGTGGAAAAGCTGGCCGAGCAATTCCGCCGCAGGCGGGAGGAAGGGCGCTCGTAAACAGCGCTTGATTTCAAAAATTGACAGAACGCGTGAAAACGGGTAAAATAGACATCTGAGTATGTGGTCACGGAGGCTGAACGGGTGAAGGAAGGAAGATGGTTTCAAAGAACGCTGGCGATGGTGTGCCTGGCGGCGCTGCTGAGTACGGCGGCGCTGGGCGAGGAAGGGGAATTGCCCGGCGTCATCCTTCTATCCGACCCTGTACCGGATCAGCAGGTGTCTCTCCTGCACTTTGCGGAGGAAGCCGTCCGGAACGCCGGCGGGGCGGACGGAACGGGCGTTTTTGTGGATGACAGCCAGAATTACTCCGACATCCGCGCCGTCTTTCCAGAGGAAGAAAACGAGGCCTCCAAGATCATCATCAATTTCCTGGGCGACTGCACCCTGGCCTGCGGCGAAACCGAGCACGGCAACGACAATACCATCGAAGCCTATGTGGGCCGCTACGGGGCCGACTATCCGTTCTACCGGGTCCAGCACATCTTAGAGCAGGACGACCTGACGGTGGCCAATTTTGAAGGCACCCTCCACAACACCAACGACGGCTATTATACCGTCCCCCAAAAGACCTATTCCTTCCGCGGCGACGAAAGCATGGTGGAGGTACTGAAGGCCGGCAGCGTTGAAGTCGTCTCCCTGGCCAACAACCACATCGGGGATTACGGGGTGCCCGGCTATGAGGATACCGTCCGCGTGCTGAACGGAAACGGCATTCCCTGGTTCGCCTGTTCGGAATACGGTTCCCAGACCTATGTGTTTGAAAAGGACGGCATCCGCATCGGCTTCATCAGCGCGTATATCTCCTTTTTCTGGAATAACCTTGGGGTCATCCAAAAGGCGATGGACGAGCTCAAAAGCCAGAACTGCAACGCCATTATCGGCATCATGCACGGCGGGGTCGAGTACGACAAGCGGCACGACGACTACCAGCTCGGTCTGGCCCGGGCATTTATCCGCTACGGAGCGGACCTGGTGATCGGCCACCATCCCCACTGCCTGCAGGGCTATGGAGTGGTGGAAGGCGTACCCGTCTATTATTCCCTGGGCAATTTTGTTTTCGGCGGGAATTCCCGGCTGAACACCACCCGAAAGGGCGTAGCCAAGTCTGTCAAATATACGATGATCCTGACCTACGCCCTCTCCTTTGACGAGGATGGGACATTCCTGGGCAGCCGCGCCAACCTGATTCCATGCCGGCTGTCGGAGGATGAAACGGTCAACCATTACCAGCCCTACGCGGTGCTGGGGGCTGATGGAACGGCGGCCATCGACGAGGTGTTGTACGATACCAAGGCCCCGTATCTTCTCCACGCGTACCAGGAAGGGATAGGCGCGCTGCAGGACTTCGTTCCGGCCAAGTAAAGGACGATACCATCAATGTACCAGGGATCCGGTTTCAACGGATCGGGAGGGTTCCATGATTTCGGCAGAAGAATTTGTCAAAGCGCTGAACCTGACAGTGATTTCTCCCTCCGCGAAAAAAGGAATTCAGTTTTCCTCCGCCGAGCTGAACCGGCCGGGCATGCAGTTTGCTGGTTATTACGAGCATTTTGCCTATGAGCGCCCCCAGGTCATCGGCAAGGTGGAGATGAGCTATCTCTACGAGCTGGAGGACAGCGTCCGGCTGGAGCGGCTGCGCAAGTATTTTACCTATCCGATTCCCTGCATCATCATCTGCAGGGGCATGCATCCGCCGGAAGAAATGCTGGCCCTGGCCGCTGAAAACGACGTGCCCGTCTACGGGACGGACTGGGTGACGACCCGCTTCAGCCTGAACGCCACCAACTATTTAAGCTATGAGCTTGCCCCGCGCTCCACAGTCCACGGAGTGCTGATGGATGTGTACGGCATTGGCGTCATGCTGACGGGGGACAGCGGGGTCGGTAAGAGCGAGGCCGCCCTGGAGCTGGTCAAGCGCGGCCATCAGCTGGTGGCGGACGACGTGGTGGACCTCCGCCGCGTCAATGAAAACCGCCTGACCGGGGAAGCGCCGGAGACCATCCGGCATTTTATGGAGATCCGAGGCATCGGGATCATCGATATCCGCGCCATGTTCGGTATCGGTGCCGTCCTGCGCTCCAAATCGATCGACATGGTGATTCATCTGGAGCTCTGGCAGGAAAAGAAATCCTATGAGCGCCTCGGCGTGCAGGAAACCTACACCACGCTGATGGGCGTCAAACTACCGGAAATCATTCTGCCGGTCCGGCCGGGCAGGAACCTGGCCGTCGTCATCGAGGTGGCCGCCAGGAACCTGAGCCTCAAGCGGATGGGCTATTCCGCCGCCCAGGAGCTGGACCGCCGGCTGAGCGACCTGCTCAGCCAGAACAGTACTTCCAATATGACAGAATAAGTCAGGGGAGGATATACCATGTATTACGTTGGCATTGATCTGGGAGGCACCAATATCAAAGCCGGCATCGTGGACGGGCAGGGGAAAATCCTGGCGGAGGCCTTCTGCAAAACGCAGGCCCAGCGCCCCTACCAGGACATCGTCCGGGATATGGCCGGCTGCGTCATGCAGGCCCTGAAGAACGCGAAAATGACGACGGACGACATCCTTTCCGTCGGCATCGGCATTCCGGGCTATGCCAATCAGAAGACCGGGACGGGCGCCTTCTGCACCAATCTGGGGTGGTACGACGTGCCGCTTCAGGCGGAAATCCGGAAGTATTTCGACCTGCATATCGCGATTGACAACGACGCGACCGTCGCCGGCTATGCCGAAAGCATCGCGGGCGTTTCCAAAGACGCGGAAAGCTCCGTTTTCCTGACTCTGGGAACGGGCGTCGGGGGCGGCATCGTCATTCACGGCAGGCCTTGGTCCGGGGCTCACGGCATTGGCAGCGAGGTGGGGCACATGACGCTGTCGGTGGACGGCGTTCCCTGCAACTGCGGCAACAACGGCTGTATGGAAAAGTACACCAGCGCCACGGCCATCATCCGCATGGCCCGGCAGGCTTGCATGACCTATCCGGACAGCGCCATGATGCTCAGGGCTGAAGGGGACCTCAACCGGATCAACGCCAAAACGGTGATCGACGCCGCGAAAGCGAACGACAGGGCCGCCTTGGAAGTCTTCGACGAATACTGCAAATACCTCGCCATCGCGATCAACAACATCATTGCCTTCCTGGATCCGGAAATGATTGTTCTGGGCGGCGGTGTCAGCCATGCGGGGAATTTCCTTCTGGAAAAGGTCAAGGCGAAGGTGCCCAGGTATCTGCTTTATAAAACGCTTCCCTACCCGGAAATCTGCCTGGCGAGCCTTGGCAACGAGGCGGGCATGATCGGCGCGGCTATGATCGGAAAACTGGCCGTGGACGACAGCAAGAAAGCCTAAACAACGGCAACATTCAAGTCTATTTCATACAGAAAGGTCGTATGTCAGATGCAAAACACCTCTGTCCGGACCCTGTTCCGGGAAACGCCGGAGGACGGCGCCAAAATCCGTGTCAGCGGCTGGGTACGCACGGTCCGCTCCAGCAACGCCTTCGCCTTCATCGAAGTGAACGACGGTACCTTCTTTAAGAACCTGCAGGTGGTCTGCGACGGCTCCATGCCGGATTACGCCGATATTACCAGAATTACCCTGGGCAGCGCGATCGACGTGGAAGGGACGCTGGTAAGGACGCCGGAGCTCAAGCAGCCCTTTGAGCTGCACGCGGAAAGCGTGAAAGTGGTCGGCCTGTGCGCGGCGGACTATCCGCTCCAGAAAAAGCGCCACACCTTTGAATACCTGCGCACCCAGGCCCATCTTCGTCCGCGGACGAACACCTTCTACGCCGTGTTCAAGATCCGCTCTCTGGCGGCCCAGGCGATTCACGCTTTCTTCGCTGAAAAGAACTTCGTCTACGTGCATACCCCGCTGATCACCACCAGCGACGCCGAGGGCGCGGGCGAAATGTTCCGGGTGACGACCCTGGACCCTGCCAATCCTCCCCGGACGCAGGACGGACAGGTGGACTTTTCCCAGGACTTTTTCGGCAAGCCCACCAGCCTGACGGTTTCCGGGCAGCTGAACGTGGAAACCTTCTGCGCCGCCTTCCGCAACGTCTATACCTTCGGCCCGACCTTCCGCGCGGAAAAGAGCTACACCCAGCGCCACGCCGCGGAATTCTGGATGATCGAGCCGGAAATCGCCTTTGCCGACCTGTTTGACGACATGGCGCTGGCCGAGGAAATGATCCGCTATATCATTTCCTACGTGATGGAGCATGCACCGGAAGAACTGGAATTCCTCAACCAGTTTGTGGACAAGGGACTGCTGGAGAGGCTCAACCACGTCAAGGACAGCAGCTTTGCCCGGGTGACCTACACGGACGCCATCGACATCCTGCTCAAGGCGGACAAAAAGTTTGAGTTCCCCGTCCGCTGGGGCATGGACCTGCAGACGGAGCACGAGCGCTATCTGGCGGAAGAACACTTCGGCCGGCCGGTCTGCGTGTATAATTATCCCAAGGACATCAAGGCCTTCTACATGCGCCTGAACGACGACGGAAAAACGGTGGCCGCTGTCGATATCCTGGTGCCCGGCATCGGGGAACTGGTCGGCGGCAGCCAGCGCGAGGAACGGCTGGACATCCTGCAGCGCCGCATCGAAGAACTGGGCATGAAGGAAGAAAGCTACGACTGGTATCTGGCGCTTCGCCGCTACGGCACCAACCCGCACGCCGGCTACGGCCTGGGCTTTGAGCGGATGATCATGTATTTGACCGGTATGCAGAACATCCGCGACGTTCTGCCCTTCCCGCGCACCACCGGCAGCGCGGAATTCTGATCACAAAAAAATAGGAACAGCGCCCCTGCTTATGCTTCGGGGCGCTGTTTTGCTATTATGGCGCTTGGGTCATGGATGTCTGCCAGCCGCTGTCGATCAGATACAGGCTTACGCCGTCCACAAACAGGAGGTTCTGAACGGAGCTGTAGGGACAGACGGAGATAGTTCGTTTAAATCCATCCTCTTCACGGACCAGCGTCAGGGTCAGCAGCGGGTCCCCATAATCCGTCTGCGTTTTTTGCTCTGTGCGCTGTGTTCCGCGCAGACAGGAAAGGGACTGATACCAGCGGACGAAGCTGTCCGCGTCCACAGCTTTTCCACCGCTGGCAACGCCCATATCGTACAGGATATTCCCGTATTCGTCCGTCTCAAACTCGTTGTTCTTCATTACCCGTTCCGTGTAGGTGATGTCATAGATGGTCTTTTGCCCGCTCGTTTCCAGAATGACTTGGTCCAGGGACTGTACCGGAACGGAGGAAATGGGATCAGCCTCCACGTACTTTTCCCAGGAGAAATTCTGCAAAAAGCTGAAGGAGAGCACCGTGCCGGTGTATACCTGGTCCTCATAGCGCATGTAAAAGCTCGTATCGTTCCGGCTGTTTCCCATGGCAAAGGACATCTGATTGGACGGCAGGGTAAAGGACTGTTCCTGTCCTTTGTCATCCGGCGCGGTGACCACGGTCTCGGCAAAGGTGATCGTCAGGGTTCTCTTTGGCTCGGAGAGGCCGAGCTCGGTCAGGTTCACCTGATCCGCATACCCGATCCACCCGGCGAAGCGAATGTTATCCAGCTGGGAAAGCAGATTGTCCATCGATCCTTTGGAGAGGGGATAAGAAATGGGCTTTATCATCTGCCAGCCCTGGGCGGTCCGGATGGCGTCAAACTCCGTATCTCCGTTCACCGTAATCCGGTCCACCAGCTCGCTGTTGATCTGCGGCCTTTGCACCGGGTGAAGGTTTTCAGATGTCCGGCTGACGGTGTCCCGCACGTCCTGGGTGACGGAATAGAGGACGTTCTGCCCGGCGACCATCGCGTAATACCGCGGGTTTTCAATGGGCATGAGAGACCCCACAAGGAGGGAAATCTCCGTCCCATCCGTATAACGGAAAACGGCGCTTCGCTCCGCCGGGTTCAGCCCGTAAGATGCGAGAGGGATGGAGGTTTGCTCCGGCAGCTCCATGATGAATTCGTCCGCCGTCAGGCTTTGCGCGAGGCTGAGCAGGCTTTCAGACGCGGACACGCTGAGGGGTGTTTCCGGCAGGTCCTCCCGGAGGAGACTGCCGTCCTGATAAAGGAGGCTTACCTTCTGTTCTCCGTTTCTATACAGGGTAATAGAGGAAAGAAGGGACAGGTCCTTCTCATAGAGCAGAAGCTCCCGCTCTTCCGTTTCTGGGCGGACGGGTGCTTCCGGGCGGTTCAGCAGCAGGATCGCCCCGGCACAGAGCAAAAGAAATACGACGGCGGCGGCAATCAGCAGTTTGGAGGACAACTGCTTTTCTTTTTTTCTCTCGATTTTCTGCATCGGTTAGAGATTCCTCCGGGGGACCAGGATCAATACGGCTAAGACAAAGATGAGCAGGGGCAGCAGCAGGGAAAGGATGGCCGGCAAAGCCATCGAGGCGGAGCGAAGCGGGGCTCTGACGGCGTTTTTCTGCACGATATGAAGGTCCAGGGCGTTTTCCCCATTCAGCGTCTGCAGCAGGGCGAGGAGAAATTCAGGAGAATAGGTGTTTTCCATCATCCATTGTTCGCAGAACAGGTCCGCGTTGCCGACCATGATCATCCGGCTGCTGGAATTGTCGTCATAATACCTCCGGGCATAGACAGCCAGGTCAAAGTAGCCTTCCGGGTCGTCCGGAGCTTTGTCCAGGGATTCTTCATAAGCGCTGTGCAGATACGCGCTGCCCGACTTGAGCAGGCTTTCCGCAAAAATCGAGCTGTCCCGCTCCGTCAGGATTTCAAATGCCCTGGCACCGGTCAACAGCAGGAAGTCCCTTCCATCCTGGGTGAGCTTGGCCAGCTCCGGCACCGTCTGCATGTAGGGAGCGAGGATGGCGGGGGAATCGTTGTAATAGCTTCCCTTATCCTCCGCGTCAGCCACGCACAGCCCCGGCAGAATACGGAGCCCAAAGTACAGGAAAAGCTCCCCAAACCGCGGCAGCTCCGCTGGGTCGGAAAAACGGGAAAGCACCAGAAACGTACCCCCCTGCTGGGCAAAGTGAAGCAGCAACTCCAGCTCATCCTGCGTCAGGTCAAACTGCGGGCAGGCAATGAGCAGGGGGTACTGAGTGTTCAGTTCGGCGGCGGAAACCCGCTGCACGTCATAGCTGTTGCTGGAAAGGAAGGAGGTCATGTGGGCCAGGTCTGCCGTCGTGAGCTCGCCGTGGCCTGTCAGCACCTGCAGAGTGGGCACTTCCGTGCGGGATACGTACAAAAGGGCCTCCGTCAGGTTCTTTTCCACCGTATAGCCGGTCACCTGGAAGGAGCCGGTATTCATGTCATAGGAGCGGGAGACAAAGTCGCTTTCATCCAGCACGCGGACCCGGCCTGTCTCCTCGCAGCGGACCACCAGGCAGTTGGCGGTGATTTCCTTGCCGGTCAGAAGGTCGGCGAACTGTTCGCTGAAGGCGGGGTTTTGTACGATGTTTTCTTCGGACCAGGTCAGTCTGGAGGAAGCCGTCTGATACCGGCCCAGCAGCACCCGCATATCGTCCTCTGACAGGGAGGAAGACGTCATCCCGGCGTTCGTATGGACATAGTACACGTGCACATCCTTGTCCAGGCTTTTGAGCACGGAAGCGGTGGTTTCGCTCTGCACGGTCAGGGCGTTGAAGGAGAAATCCGCGGTCAGGGAATAGCGGTTTTCCAGGATTGCCGCCAGGTGGTTGACCGCCAGCACCAGCAGGATGATCAGGGCCGTCAGCAGGGCGGAATAACCGCCGCAGCGGAAGGCGCGGCTCATCAGCAGCGAGCGGAGACGCTGAGAGAGGTTCTGCTTTTTCATGCGGTTTCCCTCCAGCGCCGGCTGTCCAGCACCCGGACGCACAAAAACAGCATGACCGCGCAGAAGCTCAGATCGAACAGGAGGTTGGCCAGGCTGAGTCGCCCGTTCAGGAATGGAGAAATCCTTTCATACAGGCTGAGGAAGGAAAGCAGAGCGCTGATGAACGGAACAGAGACGGCCTGGGCAAACAGATCGGACAGCCAGAGCAGCAGATGCACCCCGAAAGAGGCGATGACGGCTACCATAGGGGTCCGCGTCAGGCTGGCGATCAGCATATCCAGGGCCAAAAAGGCAAAGCCCAGCAAAATAAAGCCCAAGTACCCGACCGCCGTTTCCGGTACATACAGCGTGCCGAGCCAGGCGATCATGGCAGGATAGATGAAAGACAGAAGGACAGAAATCAACAGAATCGTGCAGGCGGCCAGGTACTTGCCCAGCACGATCCGGGTCAGGGACAGCGAAGAGGCAAACAGAATCTGATCCCCGCCCTCCATTCGGGCGCTGAGCAGCTTAAAGGAAAGAATGGGGGAGATCAGCATCCAGACATAGCTCATATTGGAAAGCAGGGACAGCATGCTGCCCGAACGGGCCGCCAAATTCCCGATGATAAAAAAGACGCTTCCCAGCAGCAGAAAAATGCCGATAAACACATAACCGGCCGGGGTCTGGAAATAGCTTTTGAGTTCCCGCTTGTAAATGGCGAACATGGATTACTCCTTCATGGCTTCAAGGAAAATTTCTTCCAGCGTGCTCCGCTCCCGGGTCATCATCAGAATCGGGGCGTCCTGCTCCGCCGCCAGAGAAAACAGCATCCGTTCAGGCTGCGGATCGTCGGAAATGATCAGCACATCGGAAATTCCCGCTTCGGCGCTGTCCTGGGCGGTGACTGTCCGGACCCAGAGACGGGAGCGGAGCAGGGGCAAAAGCCGGTCTTTCCCCATGGCGATCCGGGCGTGGAGGTGAACCTCTCCCTCCGCCACGCCGGACAGCTGGACGTCACGGATCAGCCGGCCTTCCCGTATGATGAGCACGCGCTCGCAGATCCCTTCCATATCCGCCAGGATATGGGAGGAAAGAAGAATCGTATGCTGATGGTGAAGCTGCTTGAGCAGGCTGCGGAATTCCGCCGCCTGCAGCGGGTCTAACCCGGCTGTCGGCTCATCCAGAATCAGAATCTCCGGATCGCCGCACAGCGCCTGCGCCAGTCCGACCCGCTGCTGCAGCCCTTTGGAAAGGTTGCCGATCCGCCTTTTCAGAATGGCTTCAATCCCGGTCAGGCGGGCGATATCGGCAATATGACGTTCCCGGTCTTTCGGAACGACCTGTTTGAGCTCGCAGACAAAAAGAAGGAAGGAGAAGACTGTCATCTCCGTGTACAGCGGGACATGCTCGGGCAGCCAGCCGATCAGCCGCTTGGCTTTGGAGGCCTCAAAGACGATGTCATGGCCGCCGACCAGGACCGTCCCCTGAGAAGCGGCCAGATTGCCGGTGAGGATGTTCATCAGGGTGGTTTTCCCGGCCCCGTTCGGCCCAAGGAGGCCCACCAATTCTCCTTTCTGGATCTCAGCGGTGAACTGATCCAGCGCTCGGAGCTGCCCATAGCGCTTGCTGACGGAATTCAGCTTGATCATCATGATTCCTTTCGCGAAAAAGGGTTTGAGCCCTATAAAAAGCCCAATATCACCGGACAAGAGAGACAATGTGAAATAAATGATAAAAGCCGAAAAAAACAGGTAATAAACTCCCACAAAAGTGTTAAAAAACTCAGAATATATTCTTAAAAAAACCACTTTCAGCTTAAATCAATTGAGTTTTGTGGGAAATATGATATAATGAAACAGACTGAGGCGGACGAATAAGCAGCGAATTTCGCTGTGACACCCGCCGATTCTGACAATGGCAATGACATTGGCCGGGAAAGAAGGGATGGAGATGTATCAATACGCGGCGCAAAACAGAAACCGCGGCGGTTATATCACAGTAAGAAACAGGATCATGCTGATCGTGATGGTCGTGCTGCTGGCCCTGGTCGTTTTTCTGGGCGTGCGGAACATTTCTCTTTCATCCTTCCGCGGCCGGACAGCGGATACTTTCTACCACGGATTAAGCAGCAACGTGGCGGCAGCCATTTCGACGGCCAACCGGCTGGAATCCACGACCAATTCCACCACATCCTATAACCTGGGCCTGGTGCGGCAGTACATCTACAGCATGGATCAGGTGAACCAGATGTGCGCCAACTTGACCGGAAAAACCTATGTGCCGCAGGACGCTTTTACCGCGCTGTATTCCGATCTGGAAAACTACCAGGCGCTGGTGCTGACCAACAAAAAATCCACCGTAGAAACCCGGGAGATGCTGCTGACCCACCTGTCCCTGGTGCAGGGCTACATCAACGGAGAACTGACCTCCTGATTTGGTTCTGCCGTCATGGTGCTGACTTCAAAAATCGATATGTCATTCCATTTGTTTTCCAGCGCTGTCCGGGCCAGGGCAGCGCTGGTTTTATCCTGAAATACCCCAAAACACGCAGAGCCGCTGCCGCTCATGGCGGCAAAGAGGGCTCCGGTCTGGGTCAGCGCTTCGAGGACTTCATTCAGCCCGGGCAAAAGCCGGAGGGCCGGGGGATACAGAGCGTTGCGCAAAAGATCTGTCAGGGCCGCGTAATCCTGCTTCTGAAGGGCAGAAACAGCTTCCGGTATATCGGAGGCCATGGTTGCCGTTCCTTCGTCATACGCCCGGAAAACGGCCGGTGTGGACAGGCTTTCATTGGGCTTTACGATGAGCAGATGCGCGGGTACGTGAAGCTCGACCGGTTCCAGGATCTCACCGATGCCCCGCACCCTGGCAGGGTGGCCGTACAGGCAGAAGGGAACATCCGCCCCCAGGGACAGGCCGATTTCCATCAGCTGCTCGTCTGCAATAGAGAGATTCCAAAACCTTCTCAGCGCTTTCAGCGCGCAGGCGGCGTCGGCGCTCCCCCCGCCCAGACCGGCCCCGGAGGGGATTCTTTTGATCAGCGTAATGTCCGCGCCCCGGCCGCCGCTCAAAGGCTGGAGCTTTCGGGCGGCCCGGAGCACCAGGTTGTCCGCTCCTTCCGGCACGGGCGAACCTTCCGTATGGAAGGACAAGGCATCGCTCTCCCTAAAAACCAGCGTATCCGCAAGGGAGACGGGCTGCATCAGCATGTCCAGGAGATGATACCCGTCTTCTCTTCGGCCGGTGATGTCCAGACACCAGTTGATCTTGGCATAGGCGTTTGCAATCAGTTCCTTCATGATTCTTCCGTTCTTTCGGCGGCGGCAGGCTGAGCGGGAGCTTCTCCCTTTTCCAAAGTGAACTCGAAGGCCGCGCCCTGTTCCACCGGTACCAGATAGATTTTCTGACCGTGCTTTTCCATGATGCGCTTGCAGATGGCCAGGCCCAGCCCTGTTCCCTTGCCTACGGTGTGGGCTTTGTCCGCCTTGTAGAAACGGTCGAACAAGTGGGGGGCGTCTTCCGGGGAAATGGATTCGCCGTTGTCCTGAATCGTCACGTAGACCAGGTTTTTCTCGATCCGGCTGCGGATGGAGAGCTCCCCGCCCTTGGGGGTAAACTTGAGGGCGTTGTCGATCAGGTTGACCAGCACCTGGGTGATCTGGTCCGCGTCCGCGTGCACATAGCAAGGATCCTGGGCGAAATCGACGTTCAACTCGATCTCGTTGTCCTCGATCTGCTGAATCTTGGTGATGATGACGCGCCGGGTCATCTCGTTCAGATCAAAATGGCTCAAGGCCAGCTTGACTTCGTCGCGCTCCATGCGGGACAGGTTCAGCAGGCTGTTGATCAGCTTGGACAAACGCCTGGTTTCGTTGACCACCGTCTCCATGTACTGCTTCATGTCCGTCTGCGGAATGGTGCCGTCCAGCATGCTCTGCATATAGCCCTGGATAGACGTGATGGGCGAACGGAGCTCGTGGGACACGTTGGCCAGGAATTCCCTGCGGGAGTTTTCAAGCTCCTCCAGCTGGACGGCCATGCCGTTGAAGGCGTGGGCCAGGGCCTGTGTTTCCCGCCCGCCGGTTTCGGCGGTGCGGACGGTGAAGTCTCCCTCGGCCAGGGCGTTGGCGGCGTGCTCCATCTGGGTCAGTGGCCGGACGATGGACCGGGTCAGGATGAAGATAACCACCGCGGAGACCAGAATGCTGATGGCGGACACCAGCAGCACCGGCCAGATCGTCTTTAAAAAGGAACTGTGTACATCCTGCGCATCTGTCTGGATGATAAAGACACGGTTGACCGTGTTGTTCTGCCACTGGGGGACGGCCACGGTGAACATCGTCCCGCTCTGGGTAACCAGGGGATTGCGGAAGGGCTGGCCGTCCAGGGCAGCGTCCAGGGCAGGGGAGAGATAGTCAAAGTTCTGCGTCTGCCGCAGTTTTTCGTTCATCAGCTGATCGGCTTCCACCGAAAGGCTCTGAATCTGCCGGTCCCTGCCGCTGACCAGGCAGTAGGCGTTGTAGTCCCGACGAAGACCGTCGGCGATTTCCTCGTAATACCGGTTATAGGATGTGTTCCGGCCGTTGTAGCCCGTGACCTCGGCCAGGCGTACCAGCGTTTCCGCCTGGCTGATCAGGTAATTATACGTGCTGTTATCGAAGGACTCCCGGGAGATATTGTAATAGATCACAGTAACGACCGATACGCACGCGATAATGACTACCAGAAAAACGGTCATGAGCCTCATGAACATGCTCTGCACGTTATTTTACCTCAAACTTGTATCCGACGCCCCAAACCGTTTTGATCTGCCAGCCGAGGGTCTCGCTTCCGGCGAGCTTTTCCCTCAGGCGCTTGATGTGAACGTCTACTGTCCGGCTGTCGCCGAAAAAGTCAAAGCCCCATACCTGCTCGAGCAGCTGTTCCCGGGTGAAAACATGGTTGGGGTAGGAAGCCAGGTAGTACAACACTTCCAGCTCCTTGGGCGGCAGGTCCAGCCGGTTGCCCTGGAAATAGACCTCGTATTTATCCTGACTGATGGTGAGGCCGGGGAAGGACAGGGTGCCTTTTTCCGTTTCGTTCTGGTTGGTGCGGCGGAGCACGGCCTTGACGCGGGCCACCAGCTCCTTGTTTTCAAAGGGCTTGGTGATGTAATCGTCTGCGCCCAGCTCCAGGCCGAGCACCTTGTCAAAGGTGTCGTCCTTGGCGGTCAGCATGATGATTGGGATGGAGCTGGTCTGCCGGATGGCCCGGCACACCTGCCAGCCGTCCATGCCGGGCAGCATGACGTCCAGCAGCATCAGGCTGGGCGGGTTTTTCTGGAAGGCCGCCACCGCGTCGTCGCCCCGTTCCTGCACGGTGACGTCGAAACCTTCTTTTTCCAACAGAAGCTGGATCAGCTTGGCGATGTTCGGATCGTCGTCCACGATCATGATGTTCTGCCTGTCAGCCATACATATACCTCCTGTCCGCTATTTGAGATTGACAATCGTAACGCCGTCTTCGCCTTCCCCGTATTTGCCCAGACGGCTGCTTTTGACCAGCGGGTGTTTTCTTAAGTGCTGCTGGATGCCGGCCCGAAGGACGCCGGTTCCTTTGCCGTGGACGATGGTCACTTCGTGATATCCTGCCATGACCGCGTTGTCCAGGTACAGGTCCACCTCCTGGATCGCTTCGTCCAGCGCCCGTCCGCGGACGTCGCAGGATAGGGAAATGGAAGGAGCGTCCTTCATGCTTTTGCTGGCGCTCACGTGGGTCTTGGGCGGCGCTTTGGTTTCTTCCACCAGCTCCAGGTCGGTTTTGAGGACCTTGAGCTTGAGGACGCCGGCCTGGATCAGCACCTCGTCCTTTTCATCGGCAGGCTTGAGCACCGTGCCCTTCCCGCCGAAGGTCAGGATGTTGACAGTATCGCCGGCCCGAAGGGGACGGCTGTTTTTCTGAACGGGATGAGGCCGCTTTGCCTGCACGCCTTCGGAAAGCGCGTCCAGATCTCCCTCGAGCTGGCGGTAAAGCTGGCCGGCCTTTGCCTTTTCCCCGGTCTGCTTCATGTGCTTGAGCTCGTTGACGATGTCAAGGGCCTCCCGGCGGGCATTTTCCAGGATGCGTTTGGCTTCCTCCCGGGACTTCTGGGTGGCGCTGCGCTTTTTCTCCTCCATCTCGTTATAGAGCTTTTCAGCCTCCTGCCTAAGACGGACGGTTTCCTGGCGGGTCTGTTCAGCAAGGATCCGTTCTTTTTCCGCCACCTGCTTGTGATATTCCGCGTTGGCGATGACGTCCTCAAAGCGGACCGCCTCGTGGCTGAGGAGCTTTCTGGCGTCCTCGATGAGGCGTTCATTCAGGCCGAGCTTTCTGGAAATTTCAAAGGCGTTGGATTTTCCCGGCACGCCGATGGACAGACGGTAGGTCGGCCGGAGGGTGGCGACGTCGAATTCCACGCTGGCGTTTTCAGCGCCCGCCGTGGTCAGGGCAAAGGCTTTGAGCTCGCTGTAATGGGTGGTCGCCACCGTGCGGATCTTCCGGTTCAGGAGGTTTTGCAGGATGGCCTGGGCCAATGCCGCGCCTTCTGTCGGGTCGGTGCCGGCGCCGAGCTCGTCAAACAACACCAAATCCTGGTCGGAAACCTGCTCCATGATGGAGACGATGTTGGTCATATGGGAAGAAAAGGTGGAAAGGGACTGTTCGATGGACTGTTCGTCCCCGATGTCGGCGAACACCTCGTGGAAGACAGACAGCTCCGTCCCAAGCTCTCCGGGGATCTGCAGGCCGGCTTGGGCCATCAGCGTCAAGAGTCCGACAGTTTTGAGCGTCACGGTTTTGCCGCCCGTGTTCGGGCCGGTGATGACCAGGGTGGTAAAGGTGGTGCCCAGCTCCATCGTACAGGGAACGACCTTTTCCGGGTCGATCAGCGGATGGCGGACACGGACCAGGCGGATGATCCTGTCCTGGTTCAGCTTCGGGGAAACAGCCCGCATCTGCCTGGCCAGCTGGCCCTTGGCAAACACAAAATCCAGATGGGTCAGAAGAACGATGTTCTGCTCGATCATATCCGCCTTTTCGCCGACGGCGGCGGACAGGGCGGAGAGAATCCGTTCGATCTCTTCCCGCTCTTTAGCGGTCCATTCGCGGATCTCGTTGCTGAGCTCGACGACCGCCAGGGGCTCTACAAAAAGAGTAGCGCCCGTGGAACTCTGATCCTGCACGATGCCCGGGACGTTGGAGCGGAATTCGGAGCGGACGGGAATCACGTATCGGCCATTTCGGACGGTGACGATGGCCTCCTGCAGATACTTGGACATCTCGCCCCGGACCATCTGGCTGAGCTTGGTACGGACCTTCTCGTTGGCTTTGGCGATGTTCCGGCGGATGTCATACAGGGCGGGGCTGGCGTGATCGGACATTTCCTCTTCGCTCAGGATCGCGCCGGTAATGTCCTCCTCCAGCTGCCGGAAAGCCTGGAGACGGGAGGCCTTGGAGGTGATCAGCGGGGTGTTTTCCCGCTCGGTCACCAGGCTGCTTCTGGCGGAGCGGGCGGCCCGCAGGGCTTCCGCCACCGAAAGGAGAGCCTTTTGCGAAAGGGTGGAGCCTTTCTGCGCCAGGGAAAGATAAGGCCGCACGTCCGTAAACCCGCACAGCGGATTGCCGCCCTGATAAGACAGGATGACGACGGCTTCTTCCGTTTCGCTCTGTGCCTTCTGGATTTCGCTGAAGTCAGAAAGCGGAACCAGCTGGCGGCATTTTTCCTTGCCCAGGTCGGTCAGGGCATAATCGGCCAGCTGAGAGAGGATTTTATTGAATTCCAGCACGCGGAGTGCCTTTTCCGTCAAACGAAACACCTTCTTTCCTCGATGAAACGTTACTGCACGCCGGTTTCCAGCCGGTCCAGCGTGCCGGATAAAGGATCGGAGGGAGCCCGGCCGTCCATCAGATCACGCCAGGCCCGAACGATGCGAAGCCTTTCTTCCTGGCTTTCGATGGTAAAGGACAAAAGCGGAGAAACAGAGAGCTTTTTGAGCCTGTTCCAGCGGCTGGCCAGAGACGTCGGAGCGGCCGCGTGGAGGCTGACCCGGCAGCCTTCTTCAAACCGGCTGGGAATCAGCGGATAGGCGCATTGCTTCTGATCGACCAGGCTGTGGCCCAAAGCTCCTTCTCCGCGGGCGCAGAGAGAGCAACTCTTCTTGTCGGAAGAAAGGCCCCGCCAGGTGCGCTCCGGGCAGTGCGTCAGCAGCATCAGCCGGGGACGGCCAAAGACGGGCAGGAGTCGATGGCAACGTTCCTCCGGCAACTCCAGCAGGTCCTTGAGCGACAATTCCCTGGAGAGGGTCACGGTGCGGATGCCCTGGGCGGCTAAGAACAGTTCGGCTTCCCCATTCATCACGGGTACGCCCGGCCCGCACATCACCGCTCCGGGAAGCTTCGCTCCCAGCTGGCCGATGCTGCCCAGAGAAAGGGGGAGCATCCGTTCCTGATTCAGACGGGACACGGCCTCCAGCACGTTTTCCGGGCAGACGACGGGCAGCTGCAGGATCATGGGGGCGGAAGCATCCGAAAAATATCCGTTAAGGCTCTTTTCCGTCCAGTCGAGGGGCTCAAAAATCACCCGGTCTGCCCCGGCCTCGTACAGCGCCGGGATTTCCGAAAGTTCAGAGGTCAGGACCGTCAGCAGTTGTTCCGGGCGGCTCTGCTCCGGAAGGGTTTCAAAAGGAAAGGCAGAAGCGGAAGAAAACTTGGGCCGCCGGGAGGCAATGACAGCCTCCGTCAGCCTCTCGATTCCCTCCCTGCGCAGGGCGTTGAGAGAGCTGCTGGAAAGATAGGCGTCGGCGGAATGGAGGGTGAGCCGGTCCAGGGCAAACGGGGTCCCGCCCAGCTTGGACAGGGCGCGGAAAGCGGACTCCTGAGAAAGGGGAGCGTTTTCCGCCCGCTGCGCTGGTTCGGCGCTGACCTGCATGCGGACGCCGCCATGCGATAAACAAAGCGTGGTTTCCCGGCCGGGGAAGGCCGTGAGTTCCGCCTCGACCAGTAACGGGTGGTCGGCGGTAAAACGCCTGTCCTCGAAGGCTTCCCGGGCTTTTGCAAGCTGGACCTCTGATTCCGTCCGCCAGACGTCGGTCCCCTCAGAAACACGGCTGCGCAGGCGGAGGGTGGCGGTGCCTGACGAAACGTCCGGTCCGCTGTAGATGACCGTCTGCTCTCCGACCCGGAGCCCGTCCCCGTTGGCGAGGGGCTTTTTGAGCCGGATGTCCGTGAGATTCGCGTCCCGGACCTTGGTGCATTTGCCCGTCACGGTTCCAATCAGAAGGCCGCGGGCGGCGGCGTAATCCGGGTAGATGATCCCGCGGTCCTCCTGACAGGCGGCATAGCCTTTGGTGAACTGTCCGCGGGAAAAGATCTGGGTGAGCTCTTCCATGGCCTCCGGATCGTCCGGGTGGAAGGTGCCGTCCCGGATCTGGTCCAGGGCCCGGCGGTACAGGCTGGTCACGATATAGACATATTCCGGGCGCTTCAGACGGCCTTCGATTTTCAGGGAGGAAACGCCCGCTTCAAGAAGACTGGGCAGGCTTTCCCGTCCGCACAGATCGGCGGGGGAGAGCCAGCAGCCCGTCTTATCCCGGTAGGTGTAGGACAGCCGGCAGGGCTGAGCGCACCGCCCGCGGTTGCCGGAGCGGGGCCCGATCCAGGAGGACAGACTGCACTGTCCGCTGACGGAGACGCACAGGGCCCCGTGCACAAAGACCTCTGTCTCGATCCCCAGGCCGCTGCAGGCCCGGATCGTCTCCAGGCTGCATTCCCTGGCCAGCACGGCCCGCCTAACGCCAATGTCCCGAAGCCAGCGGACGCCGCTGGGCTGATGGATGGTCATCTGGGTGCTGGCATGAACGCACAGGCCGGGGAATTCACGAAGGGCGATTCTCAGAATGCCGGCGTCCTGAATCAGCACGGCGTCCGCGCCCAGCTCCTGCAGGGAGGAAAGCAGCTGACGAACCTCGCTTAGCTCGTGCTGCTTGCACAGGGTATTGACGGTAATGTGAACCTTCCTGCCGTACAGATGGGCGTAATCAATCGCTTCCCTGGTTTTCTCCAGGGAAAAGCCGACATCCGCGCGGGCTCCAAAGGAGGAAGCCCCCATATAAACGGCGTCCGCCCCGGCGGCGACGGCCGCGTGCAGGGCCTCCATGCTGCCGGCCGGCGCCAGCAGCTCCACCCGGTCAGCCGCGTTCATTTTTGCTCCTTGTACAGGCGGTTGCGGAGTGCCTGGTTCTCCTTCTGCGCCTCAAACAGCTCCTCGGTGATCGAAAGGGCGGCCACCACCGCCGCAATCTCCGTGCTCATGGAGGAGTGCAGGGATACCTCGCCGATTTTCCGGTCCACGTAAGACGCCACCCGGCGCGTCCATTCCTCGTTGTCGGGACTGCTCAGGGTATATTCCCGGCCGCCGATGGAAACGGTGATTGTATTTTTGCTCATGGGACACCTCCGGTGTAAACGGCTGACGTTGGCCAGTCCGGTGTGTAAAGATCTTTTCTTATGATAAACTTCTTTGGCTCGTTTGTCAAATCATTCAGTGCGAAGAGCGGCGACGGGGTCTTTCCTTCGTGCCGCCCCGGAGGGGATCAGGCCGGCGAACAGCGTCAGCAGCATGGAGATCAGGATCAGGATCCCGGCGCTTCCGGCCGGCAGTACGGCTGTGGCTGAAATGCCGGTCAGGTCATGGATGATGATGTTGACGAAGATATTGAGCACCAGCGTACACAGAATGCCTAGCACGCCGGAGATAAAGCCGACGATGAGGGTTTCCGCGTTAAAGACCCGGCTGATATCCCGCTTGGAAGCGCCGATGGCCCGCAGGATGCCGATCTCCTTGGTGCGCTCCAGCACGGAGATATAGGTGATGATGCCGATCATCAGGGAGGAAACCACCAGGGAGATGGCGACGAAGGCAATCAGCACGTAGGTAACGGCATTGACGATGTTGGTCACCGAGGACATGATGGCCCCCACGATGTCCGTGTAGGTGATCTCGTTGCCTTCTCCGGCACTCTCGTTGTATTCCCTGATCAGTTCGGTGATTTTTTCCTTGCTCTCAAAATCCTTGGCGTAGATGTAAATGTTAGAGGGGTCGGAAAGGTCGGTGACGCCGAGCTTGGTCAGATTGCTTTCATAGGTGGAGGAGGAAGAAAACTCTCCGCCGCCGGCCATGCTGGTTTCGATCATCTGCTTAAGCTGCTCGTCAGACATGGTGGAAAGGGCGGCCTGATAGAGGGCGGGCATTTCCTTCCCGGTAAAGCGCTTGTACAGCTCCGGAATCTGGTCGCGGCTGACGGTAAAATCCTCGGCGGCCTTGGTGCCCGCAAAGGGGAAGCCGGTCAGCACGTCGATTTCCGGGTTCTGCCTCTGGGAGGAGACGATGGAGCTGTTTTCCGTATATTGGGAGGCGAAATCATTCAGCGCGCTCAGATAGCCGATCGCCCCGGAAGCGCCTGCCTGGGTGGAAACGGCGTCCTCCTTGGGACGGAGAATCCCGACAATGTGAAGCTCCGGCGCCTTGTCCAGGGCTTTTTCAAGGTAGGCCTGGTCTCCGCTCCTGTCCAGATACGTGCCGTCCGCCTGGAGCTCAAACAGGTCGCAGGGCATCATCAGGCGGAAGCTCAGGTTCATCAGTTCTTCATAGCTGTATTTGGTCACCGGCACGCTGATCTGTTCTCCGGACATGGTGCGGGTCGTGAGATCCGCGATCTCGCTTTGGTCCCGAAGGCCCAGCGCATAAAGAGTATAATCGCTGATGGCGCCCCGGCGGGTCACAATGACGACCAGCTCGTTGTATTCCTTTGGCAGCCTTCCGGCCAGGACGTCATACTGTTCCTGAATCATCTCCTGGTTGTCCAGAAGCTGGCTGAATACGTCCATCTGGGAAAAGCTGGTACTGGTCACTTCGGAAGCACTGAGCAGGCCCATCATGGAATTGTCCGAGCCGAGGAGGCCGGACTGCTGGAGCACCTGGCTGGGGTTGACCTGGATGACCTTCCCGTCTGCTTTTCTGTAGATGTTCAGCGTATTGCCGTAGCCGTAGCGGATATCGGACACCAGGCCCTGCACGCCGCTTTCCTCAGAATCGAGCCATGCCTTAAACGACTTTAAGTTATTGTGCGTCATGGTCATGTTCATGCTGTTGAGCATCCGGCTCATGACGTCGCCTGAAATGACGTAGCCTTCTTCGGCCACCTGGGAGGAGGTGTCGGAGTCCATCATCGCCAGCATCATGCTGCTCATATCGATGGAGCTTTTCTGAATCTGCAGGGGGTAGGAGGACAGGGTGTCCCGCTGAACGCGGTCGATGTACATCTTGACGCCGGTGGAAATCGAGAGGATCAGCGCGATGCCGATGATGCCGATGGACCCGGCGAAGCTGGTCAGCACCGTCCGGCCTTTTTTGGTCAGCAGGTTCTGGAAGGAAAGGGACAGAGCCGTCCCAAAGCTCATGGAGGGCTTCTTTTCGGCCGCTTTGGTCTGGCGGTCCTCCTGCGCAAGCTCCTCCGGGCTGCAGGGCATGGTGTCGTCTACGACCTGGCCGTCCTTCAGCTGGATGATGCGGGTGGCGTACTCGTTCGCCAGCTCGGGATTATGGGTCACCATGATGACCAGACGGTCCTGAGCGATCTGTTTGAGAAGCTCCATCACCTGGAGGCCGGTCTCCGTATCCAGCGCGCCGGTGGGCTCGTCCGCCAGGAGGATTTCCGGGTTATTGACCAGAGCCCTGGCGATGGCGACGCGCTGCATCTGCCCGCCGCTCATCTGGTTCGGCTTCTTGCGCGCCTGGTCCCTGAGGCCGACCTTTTCCAGGGCTTCCAGCGCGCGCTTTTTCCGTTCCTGCCGGTTGACGCCGGACAGGGTCAGCGCAAGCTCCACGTTGGCCAGAACCGACTGATGCGGGATCAGGTTATAGCTCTGGAAGACAAAGCCGATCCGGTGATTGCGGTAGTTGTCCCAGTCTCTGTCTTTATATTCCTTGGTGGAGCGGCCGTTGATCAGCAGGTCCCCGCCGTCGGCATGATCCAGACCGCCGATGATGTTCAGCAGCGTCGTCTTTCCGCAGCCGGAAGGGCCCAGAATGGCGACAAACTCGTTTTTGCGCAGGGCCATGTCGACGCCGCGGAGAGCTTCCACTGTGATTCCGCCGGCCTTATATTGTTTGGTCAGTTTCCGCAGCTCGAGCATAGATGCTCCTCCAATTGGTCCGGTTTTCGGGCTTTTCATGCCCTTTAACAGTTTACCACAAAGCTGCCAAAAAGAAAAACGCCAAACGGCTTAAAAACAGACAAAAACATGGCAGCGCCTGGCGTTTGCCGTTTCATAAAAGCAGCCCATACGCCGAAGGGCGCTGGGCCGAAAAAATAAGATGTGAAATATTCGTTTTACGTGGGACGATGGGCCTGCTTGTAGACGTCCGCCTGATCCAGCAGGGACTGGGCGTGGGCTTTGGCGCTTTCGCTGTCCGCCTGCGCGCCGCCCAGCATCCGGCTGAGTTCGTCTCGCCGTCCGGCTTCGTCCAGATCCAGGAGGGTGGTCAGAGTGCGCTGACCGTCAAAGTGTTTTTCAACGCGGTACTGGTGGTCGGCCATGGCGGCGATCTGCGGCAGGTGGGTGACGCAGAACACCTGGCGATACCTGGCGATATCCGCCATTTTCTCCGCGACGACCTGTGCCGTTCGCCCGGAAATACCGGTGTCGATTTCGTCAAATACCATTGAAGGGATCTGACTCTGTCCGGCGGAAAGGGCTTTGATCGCCAGCATGATGCGGGACAACTCGCCGCCGGAAGCGGTCTGCGCCAGCGGCTGGAAGGCCTCTCCCCGGTTGGGGGCGATCAGGAAAACCGCCTGATCCATCCCCGCGGAAGAAGGAGCGCCTTCTGAAAAACGGACGGTAAACTGCGTTCCCTCCATGTTGAGCTGGCGCAGCTCCTGCTCCATCTTCTGTTCAAACTGCCGGGCGATCTGTCTGCGGGAGGCGGAGAGCTCTTTGGCGGCCGCTTCAAATTCCCGGTATTTTTTATCCATCCGGGTTTTGAGTTCCTGCGTGCGGTCTTCCGCGCTTTCCAGGTCTTCCAGGGTCTGATTGATTTCCGCCAGCCTGTTCAGCATGTCCCGGGTGGTTGCCCCGTATTTCCGTGCCAGGCGGTGAATCAGATCCAGGCGGGCGGAGACGTATTCCTCCCGTTCCTCATCGTAGTTGAGCTCGTCCAGCAGGTCCCGAGCGGTGATCCCGGCGTCCTCCGCTTCGTAATAGAGATTTTCCACCCGTTCGGCCAGGGAGGCAAGGTCGTCCCGGAAACCGGCCAGGGCCTTCAGGCTGGAGGAGGCGGAGCGCAGGCTGTCCATCGCGGAAGGAAGAGCCCCGTGATCATAGAGATTTTCATAGGCGGAGCGGAGCTGGGTCTCGATCTTTTCAGCGTTTCGGAACAGGTCGCTTTCCTGCTTGAGGCTGTCTTCCTCGCCCGCGGTCAGGCCTGCCTTTTCCAGCTCCTGCTTCTGGTATTCCAGTATGTCAACCCGGTCCCGGTTTTCTTCCAGGGTCCGCTGCATCTTTTGCAGGGCGCGGCGGCTGTCTTCATATTCATGAAAGGCGGCGGCTGTCTTTTGCAGCAGCGCCCGGTGGCCGGCTCCGCCAAAGGCGTCCAGCAGGGGAAGGTGCTGCTTTTCATCCATCAGGGACTGGTGCTCGTGCTGGCCGTGGATGTCCATGAGCATGGCCGTCAGCGGCTTATATACAGAAAGCGGTACGCTCAGGCCGTTGATTCGGCAGACGCTACGCCCGCTCTGGCTGATTTCCCTGGCGAGGGTCAGGCTGCCGTCCCCGATGTCCCAGTCCTGGGATTTGAGGTATTGAACGGCCTGCGGGCAGTCATCCAGCGAAAAAACGCCTTCGGCAAAGGCACGGTCTGTCCCGGAACGGATCAGGTCCCGGCTGGCACGGCCGCCCAGCAGCAGGGTGATGGCGTCGATGATGATGGATTTGCCCGCGCCGGTTTCGCCCGTCAGCGCCAGCAGGCCCGGACGGAAATCCACCGACAGCCTGTCGATCAGGGCGATGTTCTGTATGGTCAGAGATTCGAGCATGTTGGGCTCCTCAATGTTTCAGCATGTCCAGAAAGCGCTGGGTCAGCTTCGGGGCGTTGGCGCTGTCCTTGACGACGATGAAGATGGTATTGTCCCCGGCCATCGTCCCCAGGATTTCGGGCAGGTTCATGCTGTCCACCGCTTCCGCGGCGGCGTTGGCGCTGCCCGACAGGGTTCTGAGCACGATGATGTTGTTGGAATAAGCGGCGGAAAGGACGGAATTGATGAAGATATGGGCCAGCCTTTCGCTGAGGTTCTCCCCGCCGGCCTCTTCCGTCACCACGTATTTGGAGCCGCCGTTCCCGTCCGGCGCTTTGACGAGCTTCAGGTCCTTGATGTCACGGGAAACGGTGGCCTGGGTCACGGAAAAATTCATTTCCGAAAGTCTTTGGGCAAGCTGGGTCTGGGTTTCAATGTCTTCAGTTTCGATCAGGCGGAGGATGGCCGTATGTCGGTCCTGCTTCATGACGTGTACTCCTTATAAAAGTGGGGGGTTATTTTCCTACGCAGAACTGGGAAAAGATTTGAGATAAAAGGGCTTCATCCGCCCGCGTGCCGGTGATACCGGACAGCAGGTCCATGGCGCTGTGCAGATAAACCGCCCCAAACTCCAGCGGAATGCCTTCAGAAAAGGCGTCCGCCGCCTGTCGGAGGGCGTCCGCGGCTTCCCGGCACAGGTTCATGTGCCGCCTGGAAGCCAGGGGCGTTTCACCGATGTCCCGGATCCGGGATAGGATGATCTCCCGGACCTGATTTAATCCTTCTCCCGTTTCGGCGCTGATCACCAGGGAACCGGCCGGGGGATCGATACGCTGGGCCAGGTCCCCCTTGGTGTACAAAATGCTGCACGGCGGGAAACCGGGCGGCGGGGGAGAAGCGGCGGGATCGTTCCCGTCCATCAGCCAGAAAACCAGGTCCGCCTGTCTGGCAGCCTCCATCGCGCGGCTGATGCCGATGGTTTCCACCTGGTCTGCGCTTTCATGAAGGCCCGCTGTATCGGAAATATGGACCAGACAGCCATCCAGATAAATGTCTCCGGAAACAATGTCGCGGGTGGTTCCGGGAATGGGGGTGACGATGGCTTTTTCTTCCTGGAGGAGGGCGTTGAGCAGGGTGGACTTGCCCGCGTTGGGCGACCCGCAGAGGGCCACGGTCAGCCCGCTTTCCTGCAGGCGGAGGGCCTGTTCGTTGACGCAGGCGGAGAGGCTTTCCGCAATGTCCCGGCATCCGTCGGCGAGCTCCTGCTCCGTCAGCTCCTCCTCGACCTCCTCGGGATAGTCGATCGCTGCCTCCAGATGAGCCAGGAGATTGGTGAGCCTGTCCTGAATTTTGGATACGAAGGAGCTGGTCCCCCCGTTTAACTGGGACAGGGCTTTTCTGGCGGCCCGGTCGGAGGAAGCCCGGATCAGCTGCATGACGGATTCCGCCTGGCTTAAATCAATGCGCCCGTTCAGAAAGGCGCGGAGGGTAAACTCGCCGGCTTCCGCAGGGCGGGCGCCCTGGCGGATGAGGGCGTCCAGGGTTTGCTTCATGGCCCGGGGGCTTCCGTGCAGCTGGAATTCGACCACGTCTTCCCTGGTATAGCTGTGGGGGGCGCGCATGATGACCGCCATACATTCGTCGATCATGTTTCCCTGATCGGAAAGAACGCCCAGGGTCAGCCGCCTGTCTTCCAGCGGAAAAGAAACTTTTTTCGGGATGAAGACGGTCTTTAAAATAGCTTCAGCCTTTGCGCCGGACATCCGGATGATGCCGATGCCTGCCTGCCCTGGAGCCGTAGCGGGGGCGGCGATGGTGTCGCGCATGGAAAAATCAAACAAAATGGTTTCTCCTGTGGTTCAGTCAAAGGGGGCGGGCTGGATGAAGGTCATCCTTTCGCCGGTCCTCGGGTGATCAAAAGCGATGGAATAAGCGTGCAGCATCAGCCGGTCCGCGTGAGGGGCCCGCTTCGCGCCGTACAGCGGATCGCCTAAAACGGGATGGCCGATAGACGCCATATGCACCCGGATCTGGTGTGTCCGCCCGGTGTGGATATGGAGGTCCAGCAGGGTGGCGGAGGGGCCTCTCTCCTCCAAAACCTTCCAGTCCGTCAGCGCGTAGCGCCCGTCCGGGACGATGGCCATCTTTTTGCGGTCCTTCGGGTCGCGGCCGATTGGCTTTTCGATCCTGCCGGAAGCTTCTTTCATGTGCCCCAGGACAACGGCGTGATAGTGCTTTTCAATGGTCCGCGCTTCCAGCTGGCTGGACAGGGAGATGTGGGCCTGGTCATCCTTGGCGACGAGCATCAGCCCGCTGGTGTCCTTGTCCAGCCGGTGGACGATGCCGGGCCGCTTCTCCCCGCCGATGCCGGAAAGGGAGGAAAGATGAAACAGCAGGGCGTTGACCAGCGTGCCGGTCTCATTCCCCGCCGCGGGATGGACGACCAGCCCGGCCGGTTTGTTGATGACCGCTAGCGCTTCGTCCTCATACAGGATGTCCAGCGGAATGTCCTCCGGCAGGGTTTCCGTTTTCCGGACATCGGGAAGAACGGCGACGACCTTGGCGCCTTCCGGCGCTTTAAAGGAGGGCTTTAAAATGACCTTGCCGTCCACCGTGACCCGGCCTTCTTCGATCAGCGCGGCGGCGCGGCTGCGGGACAGGGCGTCCCCGCTTATCAGCACGTCCAGGCGGACGCCGGAGGCGGAAAAGATCAGAGTCTGTTCCTCGGTCATTCAGGTCTCCTTGCGGCTGAACAGGTTGCAAAGAATGATCAGCGCGACGCCCGCGACCACTCCCACGTCAGCCAGGTTGAAAATGTAAAAATGAATAAAATCCAAGCGGAACAGGTCGCGCACGCCGCCAAAGCAGAGGCGGTCATACAGGTTGCCCAGCGCCCCGCCCAGCACCATGCCAAAGCCAATCAGGCTGCCCATGTTCCATGGATACCGGAGAAACAGGACGAAAACGGCTGCCAGGATCACGAGGGACAGGATGGTGGCGGCCAAGGCGGTATCAGGGAACAGCCCGAGCGCAAAGCCTGTGTTGAGCGTGTAATCCAGGGAGAGGATACCGGGGATCAGGGGGCGGTGCTGCCCGGCAGCGGCGTTTTTCAGGACCAGGTCCCCTGTCAGGATGATCAGGGCAGGCAGGACTGCCAGCGTTTTTCGGTTCATCGGCGTTTCAAGTGTTCCCTCCCTTGTAATACCAGGCATATTATACCTTTTTTCATGAATATATGCAACCGTGTCGGGAAAATTACATACTGTTCCAGCTGCATGGTCTCTTGTGCCCGTTTAGATACTTTACAAAAAGCAATTGTTTCTATATAATGGCAGGACAGACCGAAGGGAGGAAGCCGCTTGCTACTGGAAGAGATTCATTCTCCGGCAGATCTAAAACAGCTGGACAGAACCCAGCTGGATCTTCTGGCCAAGGAGATCCGGGAGGAAATCCTCCAGACGGTTTCCCAAAACGGCGGGCACCTGGCCTCCAACCTGGGCGTCGTGGAGCTGACGATCGCGATGCTCCGGGTTTTCAGCCCTCCCAAGGATAAAATCCTTTTGGACGTCGGCCATCAGTGCTACCCTTATAAGCTGCTGACCGGGCGTTTCGATCGCTTTTCCACCCTGCGCCAATGGCAGGGAATCAGCGGCTTTCCCCAGCCGGAGGAAAGCGAGTACGATCCCTTTACCGCCGGCCACGCTTCCACGGCCATTTCGGCGGCCGTGGGCCTGAGCCGGGCGCGGGACCTGCAGGGCCAGGATCACCATGTGGTGGCCCTGGTGGGGGACGGCGCGCTGACAGGGGGCATGTGCTACGAGGCGCTGAACGACGCCGGCAGCAGCAAAGAGCGGATGATCGTCATCGTCAACGATAACGGTATGTCCATCTCCGGCATCACCGGGGCGCTGTCCGGGTATCTGACTTATCTGCGTGTCAGCAAGGGCTGGATCAACGTCAAAAAAGCCATTTCCTCCCTCCTGCATCATATCCCGGTCTTTGGGAACCGGCTCTTTGACAGCTTTGGGCGCTTTAAGGACAATATCCGTAATTTTTTCGTCCACGACAAGTATTTTTCCGCCCTGGGCTTCCGCTATTTCGGGCCCATCGACGGCCACAACGAGGAAGCCCTGGAAAGGATTCTCCGCCGTGCCAGCCAGTTTACAGAGCCGGTGGTCATCCATGTGATCACCCAGAAGGGGCACGGCTATCAGCCCGCCGAGGACCAGCCGGACGTTTTTCACGGCATCCCTCCCTTCTATGTGGAGAGCGGTGCTGTGCGTAAAAGCGGCGGAGAAACGATGTTTGGCCGCGAAGCGAGCTCTTACCTGCTGAACAAATGCGAACAGGGAGCTCCGATCGCGGCGGTCTGCGCCGCGATGGCGGACGGAACCGGGTTTTCCGACTGGAAACTCCGCAGGCCGGACCGTTTTTTTGACGTCGGCATTGCGGAAGAGCACGCCGTCACCATGGCCGCCGGCCTGGCGCGGGGAAAAATGCGGCCGGTAGTAGCGATCTACGATACTTTCCTGCAGCGGGCCTACGACCAGATCTTGGAAGACGTCTGCCAGCAGAAGCTGCCGGTGCTCTTCCTATTGGACCGCGCCGGCTTCAGCGCGGCGGACGGATCCACCCATCACGGTGTGTTCGGGCTGAGCTATCTTTTGCCCATGCCCGGTATGCGCGTATACTGTCCGGCAGGAAAAGGCCAGCTGATCGGGGCGATCGACGCCGGTCTCAGCGTGGACGGGCCGACGGCCATCCGCTATCCCGCCAGAATGCCCAAATGGGACGGCGGGACGGATGGGCTGCTAAAGGACGCCGAACATTGGACCGCGGTTCGGGAAGGAACAGACTGCGTTCTGCTTTGTGCAGGCGCTATCCTGGAAGAAGGATTGAAGGCCGCGGACCTCTTAAAGCAACAGGAAATCTCCTGCAGGGTCGTCTCCTGCTGCCGGGTAAAGCCGCTGGACGAAGAATTTCTAAAGAGCCTGGCGGCGGAAAACATACCGTTTTTCACCCTGGAAGAGCATGAAGAAATCGGCGGCTTTGGGATGTACGTAACCGGCTGGTGCCGGGAAAACGGCGTCCGGGATCCGCGCAAAGTTTTCGCGGTGAAGGACAGGTTTGTTCCTCACGGGGGCCGGAAGGACCTGCTCCAGCTGTGTGGGATCGACGCGCAGACGGTTGCGGACACAATCGAACAGACGATGCAAAAGCAAACGGAGAACAACGCATGAAAATACGGGCGGATATCCTGCTGTCCCGCAAAGAAGAGGTCCGAAGCCGTGAGGAAGCGCAGGCGCTGATCATGGCGGGCCAGGTCTATGTGGGGGAAAAGCGGGTCAACAAATCCTCCGAGATGTTTGAGGAAGATACGGAGCTGCTGCTGCGGGGGCCGGTCAACCGGCTGGCCAGCAGAGGCTATCACAAGCTGGAAAAGGGGATTCGCTCCTTTCAGGCGGACGTGAGCGGGAAAATCTGCATGGACATCGGAGCGGCCGCCGGCGGGTTTACGGATGTTCTTTTGCGAAACGGGGCCGCTCATGTGTACGCGATCGACGTAGGCTACGGCCAGTTTGACTATCAGCTCAGCCTGGACGAGCGGGTGACCGTGATGGAGCGCACCAACGCGCGCACCCTGACCCGGGACATGTTCCCCCTGCAGCCCAATCTGACCGTGATGGATGTGTCCTTTATCTCCATCTGCCTGATTCTGCCCTGCGCGGCGAAGATTATGGGAGAAAACGGCAGATTTATTACCCTGGTCAAGCCTCAGTTTGAGGCGGGCCGCGGACTGGTGGGGAAAAACGGGGTCGTGCGGGAAGAGAGCACGCACGTCGAGGTGCTGAAAAAAATATGCGCCTTTGCGCCGACCTTCGGCTGGCATGTCCAAGCCATGACGTTTTCACCGATCAAGGGTCCCAAGGGGAACATTGAGTTCCTGGCGGACATCGTCCCGGGCCCAGGGGAACTACTTTCCGACGAAGAAATCCGCCTCCTGGTGCACGAGGCGCACGCAGAATTAGATAACGCATGAAAAAACAACACGCTGGAACCCCGGCGAGTTGTTTTTATGAAGAGGATATAGAATTGTTTCGTGTTCAGGCGTTCATCCAGAACGGCATGAGGGGGAGACCGTTTTCCCCGAACAGGGGGACCTGGGCGTAATCTGTCCAGGCGTATCGGGCGCTGATCGGGCGGGGTAGGGATGGGCTGGACAGAATCAGCCGGTCCTGTTCCACATAGAGATTTGCCGGAACGAAGACGCCGTCCTGTCCCGCGATTTCAAGCAAGGTATTGTCAGTGTCCCTCAGGCAGACCGGTGCAGAAAGACGGATCACCAGCTTTCCGTCCAGCGGAACGGCCTCCACAGCCTGCGGGGAAAGAGGGGCCTCTTTTCCGTAGATCATGGAAAGGGCGCTGTCCGCCAGCCGCTCGCCCACGACCCGTTTGTTCGTCGGGTGGATGTTGTTATATTCCCCCTGATCAATCAGGCAGGTGAGGGAAGAGTTTCGCAGCAGGCGGCAGGCTTTTTCCTGGGCCAGCCGAAGGCGCGGCCAGGTGAAAGAATCCTCTCTGCCGTTTTCATTCCACATGGGCAGCTGGACGTTCAAAAACGGCAGCTGATCGTTCCGGAAATCCTGACGGAGCATCCGCACGAAGTCGGTCAGGAGGATATCGTAGTGGTCCGTCCGCCAGGTATCCTCTTCTCCCTGATAATAGAGCACACCGGTCAGGGCGGCGGGGATCAGATGCGCCGTCATGCTCTCGTACAGCCCGGACGGCCTAAAGGGAGAGCCGGGCCCATCCGGCGTCTTCCAGGGATAGGGGCCGATGATCTTTTCGAGTTCGCGACCGGTAATCAATGGGTTTTTCTCCCGGTGCGGAGCGGCTGCCTCGTCCCAGGCGCGCATTTTGGCGAAGGCTACTTCTTCCTCCGCTTTGTACTGCTCCATCGTTTTGCCGCCGGATAGTTTTTCGTAATCGGAAAGATATCTCTGTCCTTCGCGGGAGAGGTTCAGCGCTTCCTGCTTCATCCAGCAGGTAATCGAAGTGCCGCCCCAGTAACAGTCGATGATTCCGACAGGGACCTGCAGCTTTTTCTCCATCTTCATGGCGAAAAAGTAGGCGACGGCGCTCATATCCCCGGCATGCTTCGGGGCGACGGGCGTCCAGCGGATAGCTTCCAGAGTGGCGTCGTTTTCCGGGCCCGGCACGGCGATTTTGGGGACATTGAAATAGCGCACCTGATCGTTTTGATGGATGGGGATCAGCTGCCGGCCTTCATCGGCATTTTGAAGCTCCAGCTCCATATTGCTCTGACCCGACGCCAGATAGACGTCCCCGATCAGGATATTTTCTGAAAGGACGGTTTCCTGCCCGGCCTGGGCGGTCAGCAGGCAGCCCAGCGCCGCTTTCTGCGGGGCCAGGAAGGCCAGAAACCGGCCTTCCCGCACCGGGCAGAGGTCCTGGGCGAGCAGTTTTCCCTGCCCATCCAGGAGGCGGACCCGCACTTCCGGCTGATCCGACCAGCCGAAGACACGGATGACCTGATCCCGGCACAGTACAGCGCCCGGACCGAATAAAGGAGAAAGCCTCAGCATAAAGGTATCCTGCCTTGATGATTATTTGATGCCGATTTCCGTGTCGCTGTCAGAGGTGCGGTTGTGTTCCTTGATATAGTCGATGATCTCATCCACATAGCCGAAGGCAAGGCCTACATAGCTGTCCGCAGCGCCGTAGTAGATGGCGATGCGGCCGGTATTGTTATCGTGCAGCGTCGCGCAGGGGAAGCACACATTACCGACGAAGCCGCGCTCTTCATACCATTTTTCAGGCGTCAGCAGCCAGCTGTCGCAGCGGTATTTGACGATGGAGGGATTGTCCCGGTCCAGGATCGCGCCGCCGATGGAATAGACGTAGCCGTTGCAGGTGCCGCTGACCCCGTGATAGAACAACAGCCAACCTTCGCTGGTTTCAATGGGAGCCGCGCCGCCGCCGATTTTCAGGCTCTCCCACCACTCCCAGGAACGGCCCATGACGTGGCGGTGCTTGCCCCAGTATACCAGGTCCGGGCTCTCGCTGAGGAAGATGTCGCCGAAGGGCGTATGGCCGGAATCGGACGGACGGGACAGCATCACGAAATTACCGTTGATCTTTCTGGGGAAGAGGACGGCGTTGCGGTTGAAGGGCAGGAAGGGATTGTCCAGCCGGGTGAAGGTCTTAAAGTCCTTCGTCTTGGCCAGGCCGATGGCTGCCCCATAGAAATCGGTGCACCACATGATATAGTAGGTATCTTCTACTTTGACCAGGCGGGGGTCGTAGGCGTAGCCGGGCATGAAGGGCTTGCCGTTTTCATCGACAAACTGAATCTTATCCTTTTCAAAATCCCAGTGAATGCCGTCCTGGCTGCGGCCGAAGTAGATAAAGGAAACGCCGTTGGTCTGCTCGCCGCGGAAAACGCCCACGAACGCTCCCTCATAGGGGATGACGGCGGAGTTGAAAATACGTGCCACCCCGGGGATGGGATTGCGGTTGATGATGGGGTTTTCGTTGTAGCGCCAGAGAGGGCTGTTGCATACTTCGTCCGCCGGCTTATCCTGCCAGGGCATCTTTTCGGGAACGGGCGCCAGAATCTGGTATTTGGGCATGGTGGTTTCTCCTTTTTCATTATTGATCAGCTGCACAGGGTTGATCCCAACGCGGCTGGGATGACGGGATGATAAAGCGGTTTATTCCTGCGGCTGGATCTTGTCATAGCCGCCGAAGTGGATCATGGTTTCCACGATCTCCGGGAAATAGAAGGTGATGTTTTTCCGATCGATGATTCCGAAGTTTTCCCCGTTGCCGTTCACGGCATTATTGTCCCACCAGATGACCGGGATGTTCCGGGCGGCGGCGGCGACGGTGGCATAAGCGGTATAATTGACACGGGCCTGGGTGTTTCCGTTCTTGTTCAGTGCGCCGAACTCCCCGACCACAACCGGGATGCCGTTCACGATGTACTTTTTATACAGGGAAGCCATGGTCTGCGCGATCTGCTGGGTAATGCCCATGTCCCTGACCTCGAAATCCCGGAGGGTGCTGCGGGTGTTCTGCGCGAAGTCATAAGGGATATAGGTGTGCACCGTGACGATCAGACGGTTGTCCGCGTCGTCTTCCGGCAGAATGAAGGTGTCGTTGAGCACCGGGCCGGGCGCGGTCGCGTAGCCGGGGATCATCAGGTAGCGGGTTTCATTATAGCCTCCGCTCATGCGGACGGTATCGACGAACAGCTGATTCAGCCGGTTGATGCAGTCCGCCGCGTCCAGACAGTCCGGGTTCCGGGCGTCAAAGGACCATTCGTGGTCGGTGTCTCTCTGGCGCGCTTCGTTGATCGGTTCAAAAATCAGATGCTCGTCATAGTCTGCGAACCGCTCTGCCAGCTGGCTCCAGATGCCGCGGGTGAACGCGGCGGAAGTCTCATAAAATTCAGAGGAGGGATAATATACGCCGGTCATGACGTCATGATGGGCGTTGAGGATCACGTACAGGCCCTTGGACATGGCCCAGTCGACGACCTGCTGCACCCTGCTCAGCCAGCGCTCCGAAATGACGCCGTCCGCATCGATGTGATCATGCCAGCTGACCGGAATGCGCACGGTGGAAAAACCTGCGTTCTTCAGCAGATCAAAGAGGGGCTCGGTGATCGTGTCCTTCTGCCAGTAGGTTTCCAGGAACATTTCATCCCTCGTGGCGGTCCACTGATCCTTTACTGCCTCGAAGGTATTGCCCAGGTTCCAGCCCACGCCCATGTTTTTGAGGAAGGTCATGGCTTCGTTGTCCGGAATCGGCTGCTGACGGATAAAATCCATCTCCGGGATGACGATCTCTTCTCCCACAGCGGCGGAGAACAGGAACAACATTGCCAGCGCCGCGCAAAGCAAGCTCAATAAACGCTTCATATGGTTTCCTCCTTCATTTCCGAATCTGTTCTGGAAAATTCAGGCCGCTTCTTTCCGTATGATGACATATTCTCACCGTTCTGTCAAGAAGGAATAAAGGAGAAATCTTTTGTTTATGCAAAGAAAAAACCGCCACCGCGGTGAGCGGTGACGGCGCCCTGTCTGTCAAACGGCAGAACAGGAAACATAGGGTTTTCAATTATTTGCCGAAGGTGAACTTCACAGCGCGGTCGTTGCTGGCGTTGAAGGTATCCAGCAGGCCCTGCCAGACAGGAGTCTTGGTTTCGAGCAGTTCGGCCGGAGTGCTGCCGCCCAGGTTCCACAGGTAATCCTGGCCTTCAACATCGTTCACAGAGCCGAGGTACAGCACCTTGTCAGAGACGCAGTGTTCGGGCTCACGCAGCATGGCGTAGGTCTCGTCGACAGCGCGCTCGTCGGTGTAGTTGTACTTGTTGCCGATCCAGGCATATTCATCGTCATAGCCCGGGGTGGCAGAAGACCACAGTTCATAGATGTAAGCCAGCTTGCCGACGGTCTCAGCGTCATACACGTTCGGGATAACGGTGATGTTGTCGGAAATGATGGTGACATACTTGTCGCCCTTGGGGCCCTTCGGGAACGCGACGCAGCCCCATTCATCGGCCATGTCAGCCATTTCGCTGTTGTCGTTGAAGCCGCCGTAGGTCTGATACATATAGAAGCCGCAGAAGCCCTGCTTCCAGGCGTCTTTGTAGTAGTCCCAGGAGCCGTCAGCGGGCTGCTGATAGCCGTAGGTGTTCCAGATGTCCTTGGCCCAGGCCAGAGCTTCCAGGGTGTTGTCGCTGCCGGCAGCGATCACGAGGTTGCCCTTATCATCGAAATCGAAGAAGCTGCCGCCGTTGGCGAAAACGGCAACACGATACATATCAACGTTGGAACCGGTCATGCCGTAGATGTCCCAGATGCCGTCGTTGTCGGTATCCTTCTGGATCTGCTTGAGCATGCCTTCGAAAGCTTCCCAGGTCCAGGTGCCATCGGCCTGCATGTCATAGATGGTGTTCCAATCGATGCCCGCTTCTTCCAGAACGCGCTTGTTGAAGTACAGGCACTGACGGGGTTCGGAATTGCCGGTGGCAACGCCGTACACCTTGCCGCCCTTGGTCATGAATTCGACGTCGGCAGCGTTCCAGTGATCGGAGGTCATGTCCACCAGGTCAGATTCGTTCCAGGCAGCGAAAGCGTTGTTCGCCATGGGGCCGCCGACGAAATCCGGGGGCAGGATGAACAGGCACAGGGTTCCGTCCGGAGCGCTGTAGAAGTTGACCAGCTCAGTGGCGTTGCTGCCCCAGTCACCCTTGGCAATCTGGGTGATCTTGCAGTTGTAGGTCTTTTCGATCCAGTCACGATAGTCGTACTGGGCCTGTTCTTCTTCGTTGGGATCCGCTTTGCGGTCGGCGCTGGCAGTCCAGTAGTCATAGATGTAGATCTGAGCACCGCCAAAGTCGATGCCTTCCTTCACTTCGGGGTAGCCTTCGGGCGCTTCGGCCAGAGCGGCTACGCAGGACATCAGCATGACAGCGGACACCAGCAGGGCAAAGAGTTTCTTCATACCAGGTTCCTCCTATGATGTAATTATTTCCACACACGACGAATTCCTCCGCCGCGTACAGATTCATGTAAAATTCTTGCTTATTGTAGCATAATGCGGATAAAAAAGCAAGCAAAACCACCGGTTCCAATTATTACGTCTTTGTTACAAATACAGCTTTGCCCACAAGAGACAAAGCTGCATAAATAACGTGCGTCCAAAGAACGGAAAGAGGAAAAGCGGTTATTCCTTGCTGCCCGTCATGGCGATGCTCTGCACAAAGGTCCGCTGCGTGAACACGTACAGGATGATCAGCGGGATGCAGCAGATCAGAACGCCGATGGAGATCAGCTGCTGCTGACGGCCGACAGGCACGATGATGGGCTTGCTGGCGTCGTTGGAGAAATAACGGCTCATGCGGGACACAATCGTGGAAAGCTCGGTGGAGAAAATCGGCCTGGAGGGGGTCGCCAGGAAGTTTCTGGTGTAGAACAGGTCCGTCCACTGCCACACGAAGGAGAACAGGAAGCAGGACAGGATCGTCGGCATGGCGTCGGGCAGCATGATCTGCACAAAGGTCTGCAAGGTGCTGCAGCCGTCCACATAGGCCGCTTCTTCCAGGGATTTGGGGATGCCGCGGAAGTACTGACGCAGCATGTAGATGTACAGGCCGTTTTTCAGTCCCATGCAGGTCAGGCTCATCAGCACATAGGGCGTTACCGAGCCGCGCAGGTTGATCGAGCTGCCGGTAATGGCTTTAATGATGCCCAGAATGTCAAAGTTGGTAAACGTGATATACAGGGAGGTCGAGATCGTCTGCGGGGGAATGACGATGACGGCGATCACGCACGCGAACCAGAACTTTTTAAGCGGGAAATTGTACCTTGCGAAGCCGTAGCCGACAAACGTACAGGCAATGACCTGACAGACGGAGACGAGCAGGGTCGTCCACAGGGTGTTGATCATGGATTTGGGGAAGTTGGTCAGGTCAAAGACGATCCGGAAGTTGTCCAGCGTGGGGTTTCTTGGAACCAGCACAACGGTGGAATCGTACAGATCCTTTTCCTGCATCAGACTGGTGCTCAGGCGGGTCAGCATCGGCTGGATAATCATGAAGCACAAGCCGAACAGCAGCAGGCCGCGGGCCAAGGAGATCAGGAATTTGGTCGCCTTGGCCTTGTACAGATAACCGCCTGACTGCTTGTTGCGCTTTTTGAGGGCGCTTCTTTCCTCGGCGCTTTTGCCGTTGGCGTTAATCTTCATAGTAGTGCACCCCCATGGAGATGATCAGGGAACTGATGCCGATGAAGAGCAGCGCCACGCCGAAGTAGATATAGTTCATCGCGGCGACGTGGCCGAACTCCAGACGCTGCCATACTTCGTTGATACGCTCCATGACCCGGTTGTCATTCTTCATGAAGAAGTCGATGATGGTGTAGATGGTGTTGACCAGCAGCAAAGGACTGACCATCGGGAAGGTGATTTTCCAGAAGGCTTCCCAGGCGGTGCAGCCTTCCACATCCGCCGCCTCGTACAGCGAGGGGGAGATGGCCTGCAGGCCGCTCAGGAAAACGATGATCTGAATGCCGCTGGCCATGACGATGTCGTAGATGCTGTCGATCATATCAAACAGCACGTCGAACACGCCGCTGCCCACGCCGGAGACCGACAGCAGGTTCTGAAGCGCCGCCGAGAGGTTGACGCCGGAAGAATTGGCGATTTCCTCGGAGATGCCCTGCATCATGTTGTAGAACTCGTTTTGGCTTTCGATGCCGGGCAGTACGCCGGAGGAAAGGATGACCGGCAGGAAGAAGATCGCGCGGGCGAGGGTCCTGCCCTTGAATTTCTGGTTGAGGATGACGGCGATGACGAAGGAAAGCACCAGCGTCGCGACCGAGTTGATCAGCATCCTGGGGATTTCTTCCACCAGACGCATGTTGTAGTAGGGGTCAACGCTGAAGGCGTAGTTGTAGTTTTCAAAGCCGATGAATTTCTGGTTCAGGCCGCCGCCCTGGGCCAGCGTGACCTCCTGGAAACTGAACAGGAAGGACTGGACGAGGGGCCGAGCCATGAACAGCAGGAATCCGATGATGAACGGCAGGATGAACAATACGCCGTGGCGCGCGTTGCGGGAACGCATGGTATGGAAGGTGTCGTTGCCCGGGATGAAGGTTTGAAAAGTCTCTTTCCAGCCCCAGTGCTCCGGGTTGATCATCTTGTTTTTCTTGGCCTTGACTGTCATTGCGCATTCCCTCCCGTTACCAGGTAGCTTCTCGCGGGAACTTCCACGCCGGCCGCTTGATAGGGTTCATAACCATAGTTGACATAGACCTGCCGGCCGTCAGCATACTTTGTCAGGGAAACGTCCTCGTTGATTTCTTCATGACCCGTCATGCGGACGCCGTTCAGCCCGGCCATATCCTTCTGATAACGGGTGATGATTTCTTCCGCTTCACCCGCCCAGGCGTCATAGGCGGCGCCGTAGTAGGCGGTGTAGTTGGTTTCCTGCAGTTCCTTGCCGCTTTCCTGCATGAAGGTGAAGTTGAGTCCGGCGCCGTATTCCGCGCAGCGGAGTAGCTCCGTCTGCCAGTCGTCAGCCAGGTTGATGGACTTGCCCGTATAATCCACCAGCCCGTGGATGGCCATCTGGTAGAAGGGCACCTGAGCGTCCAGGAGGGAGTAGTTGATGCCGGTCAGATCCATATCGGTGATGATATCCGCATAGGGGAGGATGTAATCAAAACCGGTCTTGACCATGACCGCCTGTCCGGCATTCTTTGCTTCCTGCAGGGTGTCCAGGTTCATCTTCAGGGATTCCTGACGGGTGACGTTCGCGCGGGTGTTGTAGTCGCCGCTCAGGAGGGAGCCGATGTCGCGGAACGCAACGCCGTAGGCCTGCCGCGCTTTGAGGGCGTTGATCAGGTTTGTGGCCTTGGCTTTGGCGTAAGACGGCTGCACAAGGTAGAAGGGCTTCCTCGCTTTCATGGGCTGGTAGGTGATCATGGAGTACGGATAGATCTCAATCAGCTCGCGGGTGGTGTAGCGGGCGGAATCCCTGGCGGGAATGAATCCGTTGAACAGGCCGCTCCGGTAGGCAAAGCAGTTGATGCCGTCAAAGTACAGGGGAGTGTTCAGGGCTTTCGCCTTTTGAATCAGGGAATCTATATCCCTGACTCCGCCCAGCTGACCGAGAATATTGACCCTGCTGAGCACCTTCTGGCTGACGCCGCCGTTGCTCCAGCCGGTAAAGCGCACGTCCAGGTTGCGCACGCCGCTGTCGCTCAGCTGCTGAATCAGGTTTTCCGCCTGCTTGAAGGTGGTGAGGGGAACGATGCTGTCCATCGGAAGACCGGCTTTGACGACGATCTTGTCGATGGCGCCAATCAGCTCGACGGAGACAGGCATATCGCTGCCGGCCTCTTTTTCTTTCAGCTGCGGATAGGTCTGCGCCAGATAATCGCCGTAGGCGACGGCCATGTCGGAATAGCTGTCGCTGTCCAGGAAGCGGTAGCGCTGACGGATCGTGTCGTCTGGGAGTTCCTTTTCAAACATGTACACCAGCTGGGCCGTCTTGGCGGAGACGTTGTAGCGGTCGCTGTGCAGGACGGTGTACTTGGCGTTGATGTAGTTGTAGCTATTCAGCCGCATGGCGATGTCGGCCTGGATGCCGGCATAGGAAGGAGCGCCTTCCAGGATGCAGATGAAGGAGCCGCCCTGCTTCGTCATGCCGAACACGGGGAAGTCGCACCGGGTTTCGCTGACGACTTCGCGGCGCTCAGAACCGTAGTCCCAGCCGTAGAGGTTGGCGTAGTAGCTGTTCTGGGAGAGCTTTCCGTTGTTGTAGCGGATGATGGCGCCGCCGCCCTCGGGCACCAGCATGAAGCCCTCTTCATCCTTTCCGGCCGCGCCGAACATGGGCAGGACAGTAACGGCGGTGATCGGATATTCCGCACGGTAACGGATTTCCTGATAGGGCACTTCGACAACGAAATCGCCGTCTTCCAGGCGGTAAATCACCGTCACGTTAAAGACAGGGCTCGTGTTTTCGTAGGCGCCGGCTCTGAGCTGCTCGTCCAGCTCGTAATCTTCCTGGGTGTAGCCCGCGTTCTCAAAGTAGGTCGCCATGCTCTTTTTGGTGTTTTCCTTGGTATCCGCTTTGAGCACGTAGAGTTCCTGGTTGGCAAGCTCGGGATACATGGAAAGGAGCTCGTCCTTGTTGTCCGCCGTGGCGACCTTGTCCGGCTTATAGAGCGTATAGTTGTTGGTCACCTTGCGGGCGTCCTTGCCCATGGCCTTGGTAAAAGCGGTAAAACGCTCTACGGTGATGACGTTGGGAATAAAGTAGATTTTCTCGATCTGCCCGACGGAGTATACGACGCGCACCGCGCCGTCGGCATCCTGGGAGACCTTGTAGGTGCCGTTCTGGATGGAATACTCGTAGTTGTTAAAGTCGATCGTACCGCTGGAGGAAGAATAGGTGACGATCATGGTGGACTGCAGCACGTTCTTGTTTTTCGCGCCGGCGACCGGGTCGGAGGCCGCGTTTTCCGGGGTAGAGCGCCATACGCGGCCGGAGGCCTTCTCCGTCAGCGTGAACTGGGTGGTTTCTGCGTCCATTTCAAACAGGAGCTTGTCGTTCTCCATGGACAGGGTCTGTTTTCCGTCTTCATAATAGGAGATCTCCGGCGGATCAACGGCTTCCGCTTTCTGCGGGGCGTACAGCGGTATCCCCACAAAAATGACCAGCAGCGCGATCAGCACCAGGGCGATCAGCCAGGGGATCAGACGGCGAAGAACCGATTTTTCTTTCATCTTCCAATCCCCTCCTTTAGCTTAGTCTGAATGAGATCTCCCGGTACAGGGAGACGAAGTAGCCCAGCGCGTCGGACAAAAGGCTGAAGAATACCAGAATGAGGAACAGGATGACCAGCGCGCCGAAGATGGTAGCAAAGATAAAGATGAGCGTTTTGCCCGGGCCGTAGTCGTGCACCTGCATCAGCCCGACGAAGGCCAGCAGCCCGCACCAGATCAGCGAGACGCTCATCAGCACGCTGTAATACGCGCCTTCGTCCACCGAGATCATATGGCTGATCAGGATCAGCGGCAACTGGATCAGGATGTAGGGGACCAGGGCGTAGCACATCGCCATGTAGATGTCCCTGAAATGTCCTTTGCCGTCGAACAGGGTGGAAAGCGACCAGTTGGCCAGGCACAGCACCAGGAAGGGGAACAGCAGGGATGCGCAGCGTTCATAGATGTTGATGTACTGTACCGGAGCGCTGATAAACTGGAAGTTGGTATACAGCAGCTTGAGCACATACGTGATCAGGAACAGCGCCAGGAACGTATGCGCCGCCGCCAGGGACCCGCGCTTTTCACGGGTCAGGTCCCAGAAGCCGTCAAACGGACGGACGATGACGTGCAGCGCGTATTTCAGCGAGGCGGCGTACCGCTGCAGTCTTTCCTTCCAGATGCCGGAAGACAGGCTGTCAGCTCCTAACTTTTCTGCGGTCATATTCTTCCACCTCCGCTTTGATCTTTTTGACTCTGTTCATAACGACGGGCACGATCAGCAGCACCGCCACCACGACGACCACCCAGAGAATATTCTTTTCGATCATCTCCTTGCGGTAATAGCGGTAAGCGCGGCCGTAATTCTGGCGGTCATGCGCCCTCTTGAAATAATCCATGGCTTCGCCGAACTTCTCTTCGCGCATCAGAGCGCGGCCGATGCCGATAAAGGCCAGGTTATAGTTGGCGTTGAGCTTCAGCACCTCCCGCCAGGTGTCGGCGGAGCCCTCGTAATCGCCCTTCAAATACTGGTCGGAGGCCTGATAGATCAGGTTGCCGTATTCCGTAGCGGTAAAAACGGTGATGCTGTTCTCGTTTTCATCCAGGCACAGCAGGTCGGTGCCCATGTGCTCGATAGAGACGGCCCCCAGGAACGCGCCTTCGCTGTTTCCCTTGGTGCCGAAGGCCCACAGCATGACCCCTTGGGGATCATAGCCGAACAGGCGGCCGCGGGTTTTGTCAAAAGCGATGTAGATATCGTTGTCCAGGACGGTGATGTCCTTGAACTTTGAGGGGCCGTAATCCACGCTCTGCTCCACCCAGTCCAGATCGCCGATGGGGGGATACTTGTCGTTCTTGATCAGAATATCGCTCCCGATGCTGTTCAGCCGGCGGATGGGCTTGGCGTTGTCCCACTTTAAGTCGTATTCGCTGAACACGGTGTTGGTGGCGTAGATAAAGCCGTCCTTGTCGATGCAGATGTTTTCATATTCGGTGGGGACGAAGGAAGCCTGCTGGGCGCGCTGTTCCTTGGTGGTAAAGAATTCCTTCCAGATATAGTCCCACAGGCTGTAGATGACCGGGTTGGCGCCGATGAAGCCGGTGAAGGTGCCGTCCGCCTCGTACTTGATCAGGCCTTTGTTGACGTTGGTGGCCCGCACGTAGACGCGGCCAGAGGTATCCACCACCATCTTGCTGGGCAGGAAGGCGATGTTCTGGTCGAAGGTATTGTCCACGGGCTTAACGTAGCTGCGGACGAAGCGCAGGTCCTTGTCGGCCATCAGCACGCGGTTGTTGTTGGTATCGCAGATATAGACGTTGCCTTCCTCATCCGCGAAAACGTCTCCGGGCGCGTTGAAGGTTTCCGGTTCGGCCCCGCTGACGCGGTCGATGATCCGCACGAGGGAATATTCGTTGCCGTCGCGCTTTAACTGCAGAATTCGGTTGTTGCCGGTGTCGCAGACATAGATTTCCTGACCGCGCACGTAAAGGCTCTGGGGCCGGCGCATCGGCGTTTCCAGCCCAAGGGAGCTGCTGTAGATGACCTGCTGGACACGGTAAGCGTCCGGCGATTCGGCGATATCTCCCCAGTAATCATAGTTATACGTATAAGTGGTTCTGAAGCCGTCCTGAATGGCGAGCGCGAGGCTGGCGTTCAGAAGGACGATGGCTGATAGAAGCAGAGCTGTCAGCCGTTTCAAATGTTTCACCGCGGTCTTCCCCCCTAAACAAATATGTAGGTAAAACTCAGTCCTTCAAGCCGGAACTGGCCATGGTCTCCAGAATGTTCCTCTGGGAGAAGACGAAGATCAGAATCGGAACGATCATGGTGATCACCTGTACGGCGGCAGCCTGACCGGTACGGGCGATACCGCCAGCCTGTATCTGCTGCAGGGCGTAGACCAAAGTCTTCTTGGCTTCCGAGTAGATGACGGTTGCGGCGCTGTTGTTCCAAAGGCTCTGCACAGAGAAGATGATCATGGTCAGCCAGGCGGGCTTGACGTTCGGCATGACGATGCTCCAGAAGATCCTGAACTCGCCGGCTCCGTCCAGATGGGCCGCTTCGATCAGAGCGGTGGGCAGGCCTTCCATGAACTGCTTCATCAGGAACAGACCGATGGGGGCCGCAAAGGCGGGCAGGATAATGGCCCAGAACGTATCGATCATGTGCAGACGGCTCATGATCACGTAGTTCGGGATACCGGTGACATAGCCGGAGAACATCAGGGCGGTAACGATGATACTGAAGAAGGTCTTTCCGCCCGGGAAATCATACTTGGCCAGCACGAAGGCCGCCATGGACGCGATGATCAGGTGGCCGAAGGTACCCACGACCGTGATGAACACGGTGTTCAGCAGGTATCTGGAGAAGGGCACGTAGCTCTGGCTCAGGGTGACGAACAGGTCGCTGAAGTTGTCCAGGGTCGGCCGCTGGGGGAAGATCCTGGGCGGGAAACGGAACAGCTCGTCCAAAGGCTTCAAAGAAGAGGAAACTGCGAATACCAGCGGGAACACCATGGCGACCGCGATGATGATCAGCATGATATAGATACCCAGGTCGCCCCAGAAGGAACGGTTGGGCTTGCGGCGCTTGGGCGCCAGCAGCGTAATCAGCGCGTAGAACAGGAAGATGCCGCCGCCGACATAGAGAATCAGGCGGATCAGACGGTAGATGGGGGCATATTCGCTGTCGAAAGGAAGCTCGTTGATCACTTCGCCGTTGGACAGGCGAAGCTGAATGTCTTCCAGCACGCCGATACGCCAGTTGGCGACAAAGACCAGCGCCACGATGATCAGCAAAATGATCAGGGCGGTGATGGCAAAGCGCTTCTTGTTGATCGGTTCCTTGACTTCCTGAATTTCGCCAAGGCGCACCATCTGGTCATGCAAAGCGTCCGCTCTGGTGTATTTTTGGGGCTTCTTTTCGGGCACGCCCTGCGGAATGTTATTATTTACGCTCATGTGCCCACCTTCCTCAGCAGAGATTGAATGGCCTTGTTGCAGAGAATCATGATCAGGAACAGGATGGTAGCGATGGCGGAGGCGTAACCCATTTCAAAGCGGGAGAAACCGTAGTCGAACAAGTGGGTCACGATGGTGCGGGCCGCGTAGTCGGTACTGGGGTAGCCGGCCAGGGCCCTGGGCACGTCGCAGACGTTAAAGGCGGAGGTAATGGACATCACCGCGCCGAAGAGCAGCATGGGCTTCATGCTCGGCAGGGTGATGTGGTACAGTTCCTGCCAGCGGTTGCGGATGCCGTCCACATAACCGGCTTCGTACATGCTCTTGTCCACGCCCTGGAGACCGGCGACGAAGGAAAGGAAGCCGGTGCCCATGCTCATCCAGAGAATGGCGATGATGATGACGGGCAGGATGTATTGCGGGTCGCTCAGCCAGAGCCTGGGGGAGTCGATGAAGCCGAACTGCAGGAGGATGGAGTTCAGGTAGCCGTAAGCGTCGCCCCGGAACAGGATGAGAAAGACGCTGTAGGCCGACGCGATGGACGGCGCATAGAAGACCAGCACCGCGATGGCCCGGGGCCACTTAGGCAGTTCGTTGATGAACCAGGCAAACAGGAAGGAGAGGATGTAGCCCACGGGGCCGGTGATGACGGCGATGACCAGGGTGTTTTTAACGGCCGTCATGAATACCTCGTCCTGCAGGAACAGGTTCACGTAGTTCTGCATGCCGACGAACCTGGGTGGTTCCAAAATGTTATAATATGTAAAGCTGTAATAGATGGACGTACAGATCGGCAGGATAAAGAAGGTGAAAAACAGAATCGCGTAGGGCAGCAGGAACAGGTAGCAAACCCGCATCCGTTTGGCTTTGTCGAAGCCGTAACGGATTTTATCCTTTCTCATGGCCCAGTATTCATTGGAAATGGATGTCAATTGATTTCACTCCTTTTTACCTCAGATAGCGCAGAACAGCGGCTGAATTTAATCCAGGGGCAAGCCAAACTCCTTTCGTTTGATGCGGATTTCTTCATTGATGGTCCGCGCGTAGGTAAGCAGGGTTTCTCTGGCGTCTTCCTTGGTGTTGATGACGCGGCGGATAGCGTTGGTCATGTGGCGAGTAGTGGAGTAGCCGCCGGCGATTTCCTTAAAGCCCACCGTGTGGCTCTGCTGTTCCTTCAAAATCTTGAGCTGGTCCGCGCTCCAGGCAAGCTGCTCCAGCGCGTCTCGGTTGGCCGTGGTATAACGGGCAGAGGAGCCCAGGACGCTCTCGATTTCCCGGCCGAAGCGTACCTGAGATTCGGCGCTGACCCACCACTTGAGGAACTCCCAGGCGTTCTTCTTGATCGTTTCGTCCTCTGTCGCGATGATCATGCAGCTGTTGCCCTGGGCGTGTACGGAGCGATCCAGGAATTCCTGGCCGTTTTCGTCCGTGCGATAGGTGCCGGGGAAGAGGGTGAAGTCCCACAGCCCGCGGATTTCGGGGGCGGAGACCACCAGGGTATTAAAGGCGCTGTAGTCAACCAGACCGATGGGCATTTCGCCGGAACGGAAGCGGCTGACGAAGTCGTAAACCGTCGGCAGGCCATAGTCGTTATAAAGCGAGGTGTACAGCTTGAAGGCTGCAACGCCGTTTTCATTGTCAATGACGGTCTTGGTGGCCTTTTCGTTGTAAATCTGGCCGCCGTTCTGATAAATCAGGGAGTTGAAGATGGACATATCCACGTTCGTGATATCCGGATAAGGGATACCGACGGACATGTTGTTGCCCTGAATGGTGGGCAGCAGGGCGATCAAATCGTCCCAGGTGTTCGGCGGCTCCAGGCCCAGCTCTTCCAGCACGTCCTTGCGGTAGAAGAGCACCGGGAACTGCTGGGTTTCGGGCAGGGCGTAAATGCCGACCTTCGTCCCATCGTCATAGGAGGCAGGGATCAGAGCGCTTTCATAGAAGGGCTTGACCACCTCCTCATAGTCCGGGAACTGGGTCAGGTCCTCAACGGCGTGACGCATAGCGTAGTTGACCGGGAACCAGGAGCCCAGGGACAGGACCACGTCCGGCCCGTTTCCGGCGACCACGGCGGTCAACAGAGTATCCGCCACGACCAGCTTGACGTTCACCTTGATGCCCGTGTTCGGGGTGAAGGTATCGTCCACCATGGTCTTTAAGATGGTGCTCTGGTCGCGGCCGGTGGTGATCCAGACGTCGATCAGGTCTGTGCTGTTTTCATCATACTTATCGCCCAGGGAGTTGTAATCCACAAAGTAGGATGCCGCGCAGGAGCGGACCTCATGGAACAGCTTTTCAAAGAAGCCGTCGTGGATGGCGGGGAGCTTAGCGTTCTCGCCGCTGATGACGATCATGTCCACGTCCAGCTTGGTTTCCGACATGTTCTGCATGGCGGCGCCCAGGGACGTGATGTTATCCTTAAAATTGGAGAACTGCTGGGTAATGCGCTCGTTATAGTTGACGAAGTTTTCCAGCTGAACGGCCAGGGTCTGGGCGACGGCCACACGGTCGGATTTCTGGCCGGTGATTTCAACGGTATCGTCCACCAGCTTGTACAGGCGTTTGCTTTCCAGATCCATCGCTTCGATGACTTCCGGGTACAGCTTGGCCAGGTTATAGTCGCGGAACCGGTCGGGGTTTACGCCGGTCAAAACCAGAATCTTGCGATAGATCAGGTTGAGGCGGTAAATGCTGTCCTCGATCTGGCTCAGGATGCCGCCCATTTCGCCCAGCGTCGCTTCCATCCGGATGGTGTGCTTGCCCTTTTCCAGATAAAAGCGGAAGGGCGTGCCTTGGTTATCAGAAAGAGTGTTATAGCGCCAGGAGGTATTGTAATCAAAGGGAACCGCGCTGACTTCGGAGAAGGGAATCTCCCCGTCGATCAGGATGCTGCGGCTGGAGACGGCGCCGCGCTGGTAGGCCTGGCGGGCCTTAATCGAAACGGTGTAATAACCGTCCTGCGGCACTTCAAACTCCCACTCAATCCACTGACCGGAATAGTTCCACGGATCGCCGCCGATGTAGTTGAGCACCGTGTTGCTGACGCTGTAGGGAATGGTCGCCGGGGAAGAGCGGTCATAGCGGGCATACAGAGACGGGGCGGAGCGCACCTGCGCGTCTTCGCCCTGAAGGATTACCTGAACGTCCTTGGCTCCCTGAGCAGAGGCGCGTTCGGCGGTTTCCTGCTGATACTGCGCGTAGCTCTTCTGCGGCTGCACGGGCATGAGGGTCAGGCTCCTGAGCAGCATCGGCTCGTTGACGGCGTTCAGCGTTAGCTCGTTGTCCCCCTGTTCAAAATAGAACTGATAGGGATCCACCGTATAGCCCATCTCGTCCTTGCAGTACACCTTCTGCCAGTCGAAAACCTCTTTCTGGGAAGGCCGGACGTCGTTGCCCTGGTTGTCCCTGCGGACCTCGCCCGCGTCCGTCCAAAGACGATTAAAGCACAGGGTGGACGCGCCGGCAAAAGGAACGGAACCGTTGATCAGCAGCTCACGCTCAATATCCACGCCGCGGGACGGCGTGGCCTGATAATCCACCAGCAGGTTATACATGCCGGCCTTTTCCACATTTACATGGAAAGAAACGGCAGCGCTGTCGGGAAGCAGCACGCAGGATTCCCCGTTCTGCTTTTTCATTTCGCCGGGCCCTGAAAAGGCAGCAATATCCACCGGAATCGGGGCGTCGCCCGTTCCGGCTCCGGCATGCGCTTTCAGGTATCCGTCATAGGTGTCGCTGCGGCCGATACCGGTCACGTCGACGGACAGGTCCGCGTCTTTATACTTCTCGCGGAAATCCTGCGCGCCGCCGTTCAGTACGACGATCAGTACGACGACCGCCGCCAGACAGAGCAAGACAATCAAAGCATCGCGAAATCTTTTCATACGTTCGCCCCTTTTATGTAAAGAGATGTCCCGAATACGAAACGCTGATGAAGTTTTTCCTGCTTTAAAAGAGAACCCTTTCCACAGGATTCAATTGAAGATCAAAGCCATTTTAAAGCATTTTGACTGTGCTGTCAATTGTAAATTCAACATAAAAGCAAAGTGAAAAAAGGTCTGTAATCGGAAGGAAAATCAAAAGCATACCGGAGTCTGAAACTAAATCTTGTTTTTCACCATAGTCAGGGAGATGCGCTTTTTCTTTTCGTCTACCTCGACAACCCAGACTTTGACGATGTCTCCGACTTTCACCAGGTCGGAAGGATGCTTGACAAACCGATCCGCCATCCGGGAAATATGAACCAGCCCATCCTGATGTACGCCGATGTCTACGAACGCACCAAAGTCTATTACGTTTCTGACTGTGCCGGTCAATTCCATACCGGGTTTTAAATCTTTGATATCCAGCACATCTGTTCGCAGAACCGGTTTAGGCAGATCTTCACGCGGGTCTCTACCGGGTTTCTGCAGTTCGGAAATAATATCCTTCAGCGTAGGAAGACCGACATTCAGCATTTCCGCCAGTTTGTCCAAGCCGTAGCTTTTTGCCTTCTCGGCGATGTCCGGGATGCCGCCGTTTTTTATATCCTTTTCCGTACAGCCGAGGGTTTTGAGAAGTGCCTCCGCCGCTTCATAGCTTTCCGGATGGACGGCCGTGCCGTCCAGCGGGTTTTTGCTGTTCATCACGCGAAGGAAGCCGGCGCACTGTTCGTAGGCGCGCGGTCCGAGCTTTGGTACTTTTTTGAGAGCGGCGCGGGAGGGAATACCGTTTTCTTCCCGATAGGTAACGATGTTTTTAGCCAGCGCTGGGCCGATACCCGCCACGTGGGACAGCAGCTCCGCGGAAGCCGTGGACACCTCCACCCCGACGCTGTTGACGCACTGCTCGACCACCCCGTCCAGCGCCTGGGTCAGTTCGTTTTGCTTGAGGTCGTGCTGATACTGGCCGACCCCGATGGCCTTTGGATCAATCTTGACCAGCTCCGCCAGCGGATCCTGCATACGGCGGGCGATGGAAACGGCGCTGCGCTGCGTGACGTCGAAATCCGGGAACTCCTGGGCGGCCAGCTTGCTGGCGGAATAGACGCTCGCGCCCGCCTCGCTGACGATCACATAAGCAACGCCGGGCAGCTCCGGCAGGAGGGAAGCGATAAACTGTTCGCTTTCCCGGGAGGCTGTCCCGTTGCCGATGGCGATGGCCGTTACGCCGTATTTTTTTACAAATCCTTTGATCAGCTTTGCGGCCGCCGCTTTGGCCGTTTCCTGACCGGGCAGGGTAAAATGGCCTACGCCCGTATCCAGCACTTTCCCGTTCTCATCCACTACAGCCAGCTTACATCCGGTCCGGAAACCGGGGTCAACGCCAAGGGTCACTTTCCCTTTGATGGGCGGCTGCATGAGAAGCTGATGGAGGTTGTCCGAGAATACCTTGATGGCCTGCACGTTGGCCCGGTCCGTTAATTCGTTTCGGATCTCCCTTTCAAGCGAGGGGAACAGGAGCCTGCTCCATGCGTCCTCGCAGGCCAGGGCGACCTGATCGAATGCGGCGGAGCCCGGATGGACAAAGGCTGCCTTTGTCTGCGCGGCGGCCTTTTCCTCATCTGCTTCCAGGGTTACTTTCAGGAATTCTTCCTTTTCTCCGCGGTTCAGGGCGAGAATCCGGTGAGCCGCGATGGTGCGGACCGGCTCCCGGAAATCGTAATACATCCTGTATACGCTGTCTTCTTCCTTGGCCTGATGGCTGACAATCACGCCTTCCCGGGTCAGCAGAGAGCGCAGCGTCTTCCGGAGGGCCGCATCGTCGCTGACAGTTTCGGCGATAATGTCCCTGGCGCCGGCCAGAGCAGCCTCTGCGTCCGGGACTTCTTTGGCAGGATCTACATATTTTTGGGCTTCAGCCATCACATCCGCTTTTGGAAACTGGAACTGCAGCCAAACGGCCAGCGGCTCAAGCCCCCGTTCCTTCGCAATGGTGGCCCTGGTGCGGCGCTTGGGCCGGTAGGGACGGTAGAGGTCCTCCAGTTCGGAGAGCGTAGCCGCTTTTTGTAGCTTTTCTTGAAGCTCCTCCGTCAGCACGTTTTGCTCTGTCAGCGCTTTTTCGATCTCGGCGCGGCGCTTGTCCAGATTCCTTAAGTATTCCAGCCGCTCGGATAATTCTCTGAGCAGCTGATCATCCAGAGAACCGGTTGCCTCCTTGCGGTAACGTGCGATAAAAGGAATGGTATTGCCCGCGTCCAGGAGCTCGATCACTGCCTGAACCTGTTCAGGCCTCAGCGAAAATTCTTTCGCCAGGATATTCGAAAATGCGTCCATGCTGTTCCTCCGTGTGATGATGCCGGCCAAAGCCGTTTGAATGATGATATCATAAAGCGCCCTCATTGATCAACCGGAAAAAACGCTGAGGCGTTTGATGAAAAACGTTTCTCTTCTTTATAGAAAATAGGAAGAATCTGTTTTTTATCCGGTTGACAAGGCAAAAACCTTGTCGTATAATATGGCACGGTCACGATTGGAGGGGGAAGTGTGCTACTGAATGTTTCGCTGGCTTTCGTAAAGCCCGGAGAGAGGCTCCCTTTCCGCCATGAGGTGATCATCCCGCCGCAGAAGATTTTCGGGGAAACGGTCCGTTTTCCACAGCCCGCTGTATTTGAAGGCACCTATATGCTGGAAGAAGACAGTCTGCTGCTGGAAGGCCGTTTTACTGCAGAGGCAGCGGGAAGCTGCGCTTACTGTCTGGCGCCGGTGACCTATCAGGTGGACGTACCTTTTGACGAGGTATTTCTTCATCTTGATAAACTGTCCCGGATTGCGCCTGAACAGAGCGGGGAGGACGAGCAGCTGACTTTTCAGGGCAAAGAGGTCGATTTGGACCAGTTGGCGCTTTCGCTGGCTGTGCTGGATCTGCCGATGCGCCTGGTGTGCAGGGACTGCTCGGAAAAACAGGCTGAAGACAGCCTGGATGATGCGCATGCTTGCCAGAAGGAATCGCCCGTCGTGCATCCTTTTTCGGCATTGCAGCAATTGCTGACTAAGGATCAGGAGGTGTAAACATGGCTGTCCCGAAGGGAAAAGTATCAAAGGCTCGCGGCCGTAGCCGCCGTGCGAACTGGAAGCTTTCTCAGCCCGGTATCGTCGAATGCAAACAGTGCCATCAGTTCAAGCTGGCGCACCGTGTCTGCAAGCACTGCGGTTATTATGATGGCAAAATGGTCATCGACGTAAACGCGAAAGAAGCGAAAGAAAAGAAAGAAGCCTGATTGAAGCGGAAGGAAGTAACCTGATCCGTCCCGGCAAAAGAGATGGAGGCCAAGGCTGAAAGCCGCCAGAGGGACAGGATGGGCGAAGGGTCGTCTGCCGAAGGCGCGGCAAAAGGGAGTTTCCCTGAGATCCGTGCGGGTACGCCCGTTACAGCGCGTTTGAGGCGGCGGCTTGCCGTAAATCAAGGTGGTACCACGGAAAAAATCCGTCCTTGTGTCCGTAATATGCGGAGATGAGGACGGTTTTTGTTTTTTGATTGGAAGTGAAGCTATGAGCTTTCGGAATATCATGCTGTTGGCTGTTCTGGGGCTTCTTTTGGCCATATGCTTTCTTTCTGATAAGATCGCCCCAAAGCTTGGGGAAGCGGATGAAAAAAAGCTGGCCGAAAGAAGCCTGCTCATCAAACTGGCCGCCGCAGCGGTCGCCCTGATTATGTACCTTGTGATTTTTCTGTCATAAATTCTGAAGGAGAGTAAGCCAATGTCAGAAACTTCTTTTGAAATGGAAAAAACATATAACCCCCAGAGCATCGAAACGGAAACCTATCAGCGCTGGGAAAATTCCGGAGCGTTTTTGGCGCACCGCGATGCCTCAAAGAAGCCCTTTACCATCGTGATGCCGCCGCCCAATATCACCGGCCAGCTTCACATGGGCCACGCGATGGACAATACCCTTCAGGACACGCTGGTGCGCTATCACCGCATGAAGGGGGATGCGACCCTCTGGCTGCCCGGCACGGACCATGCCTCTATCGCCACGGAAGTCAAAATCGTGGATAAGCTCCGCTCCGAAGGCCTGACCAAGCAGAAGCTGGGCCGGGAAGAGTTCTTAAAGCGCGCCTGGGAGTGGAAAAAGGAATACGGCGGCACCATCACCCGTCAGCTGCGCAGCATGGGTTCCTCCTGCGATTGGTCCCGGGAACGCTTTACCATGGACGAAGGCTGCTCCCGCGCGGTGCGCGAAGTCTTCGTGCGTCTGTACGAAAAGCAGCTGATCTACCGCGGAAACCGCCTGATCAACTGGTGCCCCTGCTGCCATACCTCCCTGTCGGACGCGGAAGTCGAATATGCGGAAAAGGAAGGCAATTTCTGGCACCTGCTGTATCCTGTGAAGGAAACGGGGGAAATGCTGGAGCTGGCCACCACCCGTCCGGAAACCATGCTGGGCGATACGGCTGTCGCCATCAACCCGGAAGATCCGCGCTATGCCCATCTGCACGGCTGCCACGTAATTCTGCCGCTGCTGAACAAGGAGATTCCCATCGTCCTGGACGAGCATGCCGATATGACAAAGGGCACCGGCGTGGTCAAGATCACGCCTGCCCACGACCCCAACGACTTTGAAGTGGGCCAGCGCCACAATCTGCCCATCGTCCGCGTGTTCACCTACGACGGCCGGATGACCGGAGCGGAGGATAAAAAAGCCTCCGACGAACTGTTTGCCTCCGGCAAAAACACCGTCAACGAGCCTCATGTACTGGACTGCGGAAAATATGCCGGCATGACGACCACGGAGGCCCGGAAGGCCATCGTGGAAGACCTGAAACAGGGCGGCTACCTAAAGAACATCGAGCCTCTGACCCATGAGGTGGGGACCTGCTACCGCTGCCATACGGTGGTGGAACCGATGGTGTCCCGTCAGTGGTTTGTGAAAATGGCCCCGCTGGCGAAACCCGCCATCGAGTGCGTGCGGAATGGGGAAACCGAGTTCGTGCCGGAGCGCTTCTCCAAGCATTATATGAACTGGATGGAGAACATCCGCGACTGGTGCATCAGCCGTCAGCTCTGGTGGGGTCACCGGATTCCTGCGTGGTACTGCGATCAATGCGGGGAAACCATCGTTTCAAGAGAGGATCCGACCTGCTGCCCCAAGTGCGGCAGTACCTCCATCCATCAGGACGAAGACGTGCTGGATACCTGGTTTTCTTCCGCCCTGTGGCCCTTCTCCACGCTCGGCTGGCCGGATCAGACGGAAGACCTGAAGTATTTCTATCCTACGGACGTGCTGGTGACCGGCTATGACATCATCTTCTTCTGGGTGGCCCGCATGATCTTCAGCGGCATCGAGCAGATGGGGAAGACGCCGTTTAAGAAGGTGGTCATTCATGGCCTGGTGCGCGACGCGCAGGGCAGAAAAATGTCAAAATCCCTGGGCAACGGCGTGGATCCTCTGCAGGTGATCCGGGAATATGGGGCGGACGCCCTCCGCTTCTCCCTGGTGTTGGGCATCAGCCCCGGCAACGATACCCGCTATTCGACGGAAAAAGTCGAAATGGCCCGGAACTTCGCCAACAAGGTCTGGAACGCTTCCCGCTTCGTTCTGATGAACCTGGACGGGGCGGAATCCCTGGAGAGCAAAAAGCTGGAGCTGGCCGATCAGTGGATCCTGACCAGGTACATGGACGCGGTTCGTCAGGTGACGGAAGATCTGGAAGAGGCTGATTTCGGTCTGGCTTCCCAGAAGCTGTATGACTTTATCTGGAGCGAATTCTGCGACTGGTATATCGAACTGGCCAAGGGCGGCCTGATGGGCAGCGATCCGGAACGGAAAAAAGCGGTCCAAGCGGTGCTGCTCAAGGTGCTGGGCGGCCTGCTGCAACTTCTTCATCCCTTCATGCCCTTTATCACCGAAGAGGTGTACCGTCATCTGCCCGGACATACGGAAGATTCCTGCATGCTGTCACAGTGGCCTTCTTATGAAGAAAAGTATGTTTTCCCGGAAGAAAGCGCGCTGATGGAAGGTATTATGGAAATGGTGCGGGTCATCCGCAACCAGCGGGCAGAGCTCAACGTTCAGCCTGGCCATAAGGCCCGCCTGATGGTCCGGCCCGCGGAAGACTGGGAAGATGCCCTGTCCGGAGCGGAAGTGTACTTTAAACGCCTGGCTGGCGTCTCCCAGATGGAACTGCTCGGAGCCGACAGTATCGTGGAAGGCAAAGTGGTCAGCGCCGTGTGCCCCGCGGGCGAGCTGTTTATCCCGCTGGGAGATCTGGTGGATCTGGAGCAGGAGAAGAAGCGCCTCCTCAAGGAAAAAGAGAACCTGGAAAAGGAGATCGCGCGCTCCGAAGGCAAGCTCAGCAATCCCGGCTTTGTCGGCAAAGCCCCTGCTGCTCTGGTGGAAAGCGAGAAAACCAAACTGGAAAATAGCCGGCAGATGCTCGTATCCCTGACCAAACGAATTCAGGATCTGGATTAAGATGACTTCCTATTATCATGAACCGGTGCTTCTCAACGAGGTACTGGACTGCCTGCGCCCCGCCCGGGGTCAGACCTTTGCGGACGGCACCCTGGGCGGAGGCGGGCACAGCGAGGCGATCCTGAAGCGGATGGGGGAAGGAACGCTGTACGGCATTGACCGGGACGAGGCGGCCATAAAAGCCGCCTCGGAACGGCTGAAGGACTACCCTGGCTTTCATCCCCTGCACGGAAACTTTCATGATATTATAGAACTGCTGCCCAAAGATGTCCGGCTGGACGGGGGACTGCTGGACCTCGGGGTTTCCTCCTATCAGCTGGATCATGCGGAGCGGGGTTTTTCCTATCATGAAGACGCACCGCTGGATATGCGGATGGATCCGTCCGGGGGAATGACGGCGGCGGATTATCTGAATTCTGTCTCCCGGGAAGAATTTACGAGAATCCTGTACGAATATGGGGACGAGCGCTGGGCTGCACGAATTGCGCAGAAGCTGATTGAGCAAAGGGACAAAGCTCCGCTGACAACCACCTTTGATTTGGTCCGGGTGGTGGACGCTGCCATTCCCAAGGCGGTGAGGCAGAAGGATGACGGTCATCCGGCCCGCCGAACCTTTCAGGCCGTCCGCATCGCGGTCAACGACGAGCTCGCACCTCTTGCGCAGGCGCTGGAGGATTGGGTCAGTCTTCTTACACCCGGCGGAAGGCTCTGCGTACTGACATTTCATTCCATTGAAGACAGGCTGGTCAAGCAGACATTAAGGCGCATGCAGAATCCTTGTACCTGTCCGCCCAAAGCACCGGTTTGCATCTGCGGAAAGAAACCAATTGCCCGCGTGCTGTACGGCGGAGCGGTGAAACCGACCGCTGAAGAAATCGCCCGCAACAGCCGCGCTCACAGCGCCCTGCTCAGAGCGGTAGAGAAGCTGTAGGCACCAAACCGGAAGGAGGCACATATGCTGTACGTGGTCGCAACTCCCATCGGAAATCTCAGCGATATGAGTCCGCGCGCTGTGGAAACCCTCCGAAAGGTGGATCTGATCGCGGCGGAAGACACGAGAGTCACCCGAAAGCTGACGACTCACTTTGACATTCATACGCCGCTGACCAGTTGTCATGAACATAACGAAAAGGGAAAGGCGGCGCAGATTGTCCAGAGAATGCTGGAGGAAGGGATCGACGTCGCGCTGGTAACAGACGCCGGAACCCCTGCGATCTCAGATCCAGGTACCTACCTTGTCCGCGAGTGCGCGGACCACGGTATTCCCGTCTGCGCAGTACCCGGACCTACGGCCATGGCTTCCGCCGTTTCTGTCAGCGGCTTTGATTTGACGGAGTTTACCTTTTACGGCTTTCTGCCGAGGGAAAAAGGAGCTCTGTCCGCAAAGCTCAAAAGCATGGCCGGCACCCAAGGTGCTGTGATTCACGAATCCCCTCACCGGGTCGTCAAGCTGATGGAAGCGGTTGCGGAGATTTTGCCGGAAGCGCAGGTATCTGCCTCCTGCGATTTGACGAAGCTCCATGAACTGACCATCCGCGGGAGTACCGCCGAAGTGCTGGAAGCCTTGCGTACAAACGAGAAGACGGACAAAGGGGAGTATTGTCTGGTCCTGGATCTGCGCCTGACTAAAAAAGAAGAACAGCAGAAGCAGATCCAGATGTCACCTGAACTCGCTATCCTGGCCCGAATGCTGGAAGGAATGGATCTGCGACAGGCAAAAGAAGATTTGATTCAAAGCGGTATCAGAAAAAACGAAGCTTACGCAGCCTCTCTCAGAGTTCTTTATTTTCTTGAAAAAAAACAAAAAAAATAGCGTTAAAGCACTTGAAAACATCAAGATGTTGTGCTAAAATGATCCCGTTGTTTCGTATGAGGCAGCTTATTGTGTTGTAAAATAAAAATCAACACAATAATAAAGAAGGCTGAAGACAATCTATAAATATATGATTGTTCAAATGCCGGTGGTCGCTTTGAAACCTTGTGGGCGACCACGATAAGGTTTCAAAGCTTCATACAAACACGCAAATAATAGCCTGAAAAGGCAAAAAAGGAGAGGTTTAAAATGAAAAAGGTAGTTGCTCTGGTTCTGTCTGTTGTCATGATGCTGTCTGTTGCGGCTATTGCTGACACTGCGTTGCGCATCGTTGCCAGCCCCAATGGCGGGATTTCTGTTGTACAGGTGACCGTTGACGGTCAGGCTGTTGAAAATCCTGCTGATGTGGCTAAAGTCGACGAGAATTCTCAGCTGGTGCAGGATCTGGCCGCTGCTATCGAAGAAGTTGGCATGAACGAAGCTTTTGGCAGTGTTGTGGAAAATGCCGAAGAATACAATCTGGCTTCTCTGGCTGATTTCTCTGTGGAGAAGGCCGATGGCAACATGGTGATTTCTCTGGCTGTTGCCGGTGTAAAGGCTGACAATGAAGTGGTTGTTCTTCTGGGCCTTGTTGCCAATGACAACGTGAGCTGGTCCAATCTGGAAGTCGTTTCCGTGGAAGACGGTGTTGTTTCTGTGGCCGTGACTCCGGAACAGGCTGAAGCTGTGAACGGCAATGATGCTGTGGTTGCTGTTCTGGTGAAGTAATTAATTGAATTACTGCCGGGGGCCTTCTAATCAATGTAGGCCCCCGGTCATTCATGTTAAGGAGTTTTTGCCTCGAAAGGAGTACGTATTCAATGTCCGAAATGAAAGCGGCTCAGCAGAGCAGCACTTCCGTTGTTTCTGCTAATGTAAGACAGCAGCAAAGAGACGGAGAAATGGAAATTGATCTTGGTGAACTGTTTCTTCGGCTTCTGGATAAATGGTATATCATTGTTGCCGCAGCGTTGATCGGAACTTTGATCAGCGGTATATGGACTTTTTATTTTATAACTCCTATGTATGAGGCAACGACAAAATTATATATTTTAAATTCTACAAATTCTGCCATTAATTTGTCTGACCTGCAGATCGGCAGTCAGCTTGCTGCTGATTATCCCTATGTTTTTCAGAACTGGTATGTACATGAGAAAGTCATCGAAGAACTTGGGCTTTCTTATAATTATAAACAAATTGGAGATATGGTAAAGGTCAACAATCCATCCGGTACAAGACTTTTGGATATTATTGTTACCAGTCCCGATCCAAAGGAAGCGCAGCTTCTTGCAAATACATATGCGAAAGTCGGCAGAGAATTTATTTCTGCCGTCATGAAGACAGAAGAACCCACTGTTTTCCAGGAAGCGCGAGTTCCTGAAAGACCCAGTTCTCCTTCTAAAACTCGGAATTTGATTATTGGTTTTCTTTTGGGTGCTATCATTGCCTGTGCAATCATCGTGATTGATTTTATTCAGGACGATAAAGTTCGCACGGCTGACGATGTTACGAAGCTGCTTGGTCTGCCGACTCTTGGTGTCGTTACCATGCAAAGCGGTATGGGCGGAGATAACTCCAGGAACTACAAAGGAGCGAAAAAATGAAGCAGGTCCTGATTCGCCAGAAAGATGCGCTGGATTATTCAGGAAAGGAAGCGCTGAACAGTATAGCGACGAATCTGACATTTGTTGGCCGTCACATGAATAAGTTCCTGCTGACCAGCTGCGCTGCGAGCGAAGGCAAATCATCCCTGACGATGGAGCTAATGCTGAACCTCGCTCAGCGAGGGAACAGTGTCGTTTTGGTAGATGCTGACCTTCGTGCTTCTTTTACCATGTCCAGAGTGAAATTTGACACAGAAGGCGCGGTCAACGGTCTGGTTCATTATCTCGCCGGATACTGCGAGATGGAAGATATCATTTATCAGACTGATGTGGAAGGCGCGTATCTGATTCCGATCGGGGATACGGTTGCAAATCCTCTGCCACTTTTGGATTCTCAGGATTTTACCGATTTGCTGGCGACGCTCGGCAAAAAGTTCGATTATGTACTGGTCGATGCTCCGCCGATCGGCGTCGTCATTGATGCTGCGGTTGTCGCCAAAAACTGTGACGGTGCTGTATTTGTCATCGAGTACGGGAAAAGGTCCCGGCGTGACGTTGCAGAAGCGGTTTCTCAGCTGGAACAGTCCGGTTGTCCCGTCATCGGCTGCGTCATCAATATGGTCACTGTAAAATCACTGGCTGAGAAAAGCTATTATAAAAAGTACTACGGCAATCATTATGAAAAGTATTACCGCGGGTACGGTGAAGCTAAGGAATCTTCCGACGATATTAAAAAACGCCGGCGTCCATAAAAACGATTTTCCGCTGCCTGCAAATGGCAGCTTTTTTCTTGTTATTAAGCCCAGAGAGGGATGCAGTATATTGGAACCTACTTTTGCTCTGTATGATCAGAACGCATATCAGGATTGTTTTTCAGCAAAAGTCCTGTCATGCGTTCAGGATACCGATAATGAGCACTTTCACGTGATCCTGGATCAGACCTGTTTTTTCCCTGAACAGGGCGGCCAGTCTGCGGATACCGGAAGGATCAGTGACGATGTAAATGTACTAGATGTGCAGATCAAAAACGGGATCATCGATCATCTGACTGACAACCCATTAGAAGTTGGCTCTGTTGTTTCCGGGAAGATAGATTTTACACGACGCTTTGACTTTATGCAGCACCATACAGGAGAACATATTTTTTCCGGGCTGGTATATAAGAAATATGGTTTTCATAATGTCGGGTTTCATCTGAGCGACAGAACGGTCTCTATGGATTACAACGGGTTCCTATCTATGGACCAGGTACGGGCAATTGAATGGGAAGCAAATCAGGTTATCTGGAAGAATCTACCTGTCGAAATCTCCTGGCCGGACAAAGAAGAATTGGATCAGATCTCCTACAGAAGCAAAAAAGAGATCAACGGGAAATTACGCTTGGTCACAATTCCTGGAGTAGATGTCTGTGCCTGCTGTGCGCCTCATGTAAAAAGGACCGGAGAGATCGGTCAACTGATGGTAGTTAGTGCCTCACGATACAAAGGAGGAACCAGGCTGCATATCCTCTGCGGTGGCAGAGCACTGAAAGCCGCCAGGCAGGACTCGGATTTTCTTTCAGAGGCCAGCCAGCTGCTTTCCTGTTCAAAAGAAAATCTTGCTCCTCAGATCAAGGCAATGATGGACAGGGAAAATGAATTGGTCCGAATGATGGAAGAAAGTAAAGCTGCAGAACTGAAGAAACTGGTGGACGGTGTCCCGTTGGAAAAAAAGAATGTAATCTTGTCCGCAGGTCATATCAACGAAAAAACAGCCAGCGAAGCGGCGGACCGGTTATCTCAGCTTCACCGCGGGGTCTGCGGCGTTCTTTTCGCGGATAGCATGAAACAACGGGTCGTATTGGTAAGCAGGATGATTCCGCTGCGGGCCGTGGCACAGGCACTCAGACAGTCTACAGGGTTTAAAGGCGGCGGAGATGACGGCTGCATCCGCGGGATGATCGATTTGGATGCTGAACAGCTGGAAAAATGGCTGGATCAATATACAGCCTGATGCACAGAAAGGCGGCTGTTTTATGCCGGAAACTATCACAATTGATGTTCAGAAAGATTCAAAAGTGAAAGCAGTGGGCCGCTTTCCGCAAGGTCAAAAGGGTTTTCTTTTCTGGACAGGCAGCTCCCTGGTGATTCACGCGAAGCTTCGAGAGTGGACGGCTGTGATCGAAGCGGAATGGTCGGATCAGCCCCCTTATATGGGCGTCCTGGTAGATGGAGCGCCGGCGGCTCGCTTTGCGCTGTGCAGAGGCAAAAACCGGTACATGCTGTTGACCGGTATGGATGAGATGGCGGAACACGAGCTGATGCTGTTCCGTGACACACAGCCGATGTCAGGCGACGATCAACTCATCGTTCGAGTCACTGAGATGGAAGTGACGGGGGAGATTTACCCCGTACAAGAAAAGCCGGTGATCGAGGTGATTGGGGACAGTCTGACCACCGGAGAGGGGACGGTTGGCCCCCGAAACGGCATGGAATGGCGGAGCGTATGGCTCAGCGGAATGAACTCCTGGGCGCAGACCCTTTGCCGAACGCTGGACGCGAGAGGAGAATGGGTCTCTCAGAGTGGCTGGGGCATCTTTACCAGCTGGGATCAGCAGAAAGAATGCGTGCTTTCCAGAATCTATGAATCATCAGCAGCCCATTCCCGCTGGGCCTCTGAACGGCACGATTTTGAGGCTCATCCGGTGAAGGCTGTCGTGATTAACCTGGGCACCAACGACAGCAATGCGCTGAACGGATTAAAAGAAGAAGAAAAACCAGGCCACCTTGCCCAGATTCACGAAGCTGCCTGCGCTTTTCTCCGCCAGATTCACCGGTGCCGTCCCGGGACGCCTGTGCTTTTTACCTACGGCATGTGTGAGCATCAGCTGACGGATTGCCTGCGCTCTGCTGTAGAGGAAGACGCGAAAACCGCCTCTTCTCTGACCATGTTTATGGAACTGCCCGTATGCCCGGATGAAGAGCTGGGCAGCAGGGGACACCCCGGCGCTGAGTTCCAGCGCAAATGCGGACAGATGATTGCGGAAAAACTTCGGGAAGCTGGCGTCTTCTAAGCCTTTGCAATGATACGCCGTATATGTTATACTGAACAAGCGCCGCTTTTATTTTGGAAGGGCCGGCGCACTATCACGATTTTTAAAGGAGTTTTTTGTTTGAGTACATCTCGTTTTGCTTTATTTGTGGACCTCGAAAACTGCGGGGCCAAGGTGGCAACGCTGAACAGTGTTCTGGAAAAAGTCAAAATCCGCGGAGACATTCTGCTTGGAAAGGTTTATGGCTATACGGACCAGTATAAAGACCTGAAGGAGATTCTTCTGAGCAACACTTTTTCCGTGGTTCCGTCTCTTCGCTACGGTATCAGCCAGAAAAACAACGCCGATATCCTCCTGGTCATTGACGCCCTGGAGGTAGCGTACACGAATCCGCTGATTGACAGCTTCTGCATCGTATCAGGGGACAGCGATTATACCCCCCTGGTAGGACGTCTTAAATCGATGGGAAAATTTGTGCTCGGGATCAGCCGCAGCGAAGTAGCCAGCTCGATCTTCATCAACGCCTGCAATGAGTTTCAGTTCCTGGAGTCTGTCAAATCGACCAGCAGGGCCAGCCGGAGCAAGAAGAAGAGCGCCGGGTCCGACGAGCCTCTGGATCTGGCCGCTCTCGGGAAGCTGGTGGAATCCATCCTTTCGGAACAGGCGGACGAGGGGGAGATGTTCGCCAGCGAGCTCAAGGGCGTACTGCTTCGCTTGCAGCCTGATTTCAACGAAAAAACCTACGGCTGCTCCACGTTTGGCAAGCTGCTTCATAAACTGGCGGAGGAAGAAAAAGTGATCTCCGTCAAGTCGGATAATTTTAACGTTCTAGTTTCACTGAATCAGGAGGAAGCCGCGCCGTCCGGAAAGGGCGAAAACCAGCTGAATCAGAGCAACTGGCAGCAGGCCTTTGCCGAGCAGCTTCAGCACTACAAGGACGACGGTTTCGAGAGGATCAATCCTTCGATCCTCAAGGAGGATATCCAGGCTTCCTATCCGGACTTCCAGGAACGAGCCATCGGTTTCAAACGCTTTTCGGATGTACTCAAGGAGCTGCAGAAAAATGGCATTTTGAGCCTGGAGAGCGACGATCAGAAAAATCTTCTGATCCGGATGCTATAAGAAAAGCAAAGGAGGTAAGCTATGCGGCCGATCTATTCGATCGTGGTTCCCTGTTATAATGAAGAAGAAGTGATTCATGAGACCCACCGCCGGCTGACGGATGTCATGCAGGGCATGGGAGAACCTTACGAAATCGTCTATGTCAACGACGGCTCCAAGGATAAGACGATGACCATCCTTCGGGAGCTGGCCGCCGATGATCCTGCGGCGAAGGTGGTTTCCTTTGCCCGCAACCGCGGCCATCAGATCGCCGTATCAGCGGGTCTTGATTACGCTTCCGGGGATGCAATTGTGATTATCGACGCGGACCTTCAGGACCCTCCGGAATTGATTCCTAAGATGGCGGAGTACTGGAAAAGCGGTTCGCAGGTGGTATACGGTCAACGTACTCATCGTGCGGGTGAAAGCCGCTTTAAGCTGCTGACGGCGGAGATCTATTATAAGATCATCAACCGCCTGACAGACGGAATGATTCCGCGCGACACCGGGGATTTCCGGCTGGTGGACAAAAAGGTCGCTGACGTCGTCCGGAACATGCCGGAGCATTCCCGCTTTTTACGGGGCATGTTTGCCTGGGTCGGCTTCAAGCAGACGCCCTTGCCTTATGACCGCGCTCCGAGGTTCGCGGGGGTAACTCATTATCCGCTGAAAAAGATGATCCGGCTTGCGTTGGACGGCATCATCGGTTTTTCGATTAAACCACTCAAAATTGCCTTCTATACAGGCATACTTTGGTCTGTTTTAGGTGCTCTGACCGCTTTGATTCTGCTGATTCTCCTTTGCTTCGGCGTTTCCGGGGGACTCTGGTGGCTGGCTGCGCTTTTGATGGTGCTGACAGGGAATGTCCTGATCTGCCTGGGAATTTCGGGAGAATATATCGGAAGGACATTTGAGGATGCCAGAAACAGACCGCTGTATGTTGTTGCCGCCACCTGTAACCTGGATGACCGCGCATAAGTGAAGGAGAGCTTATGGATATATTTGACGGACTGACGATGCTCGGCGGGCTTTGTCTGTTTCTCTTCGGCATGAATATCATGAGCGGGGCGCTGAAACAGAAGGCCGGAAAGCAACTGGACAACCTGCTGCATAAAATGACGGCCAATCGGCTGACAGGCATCCTGATCGGCATGGTCGCCACCGCCGTTCTTCAGTCCTCCAGTGCAACAAGCGTTTTAACCATCTCATTTGTAAACTCCGGTATCATGACGCTCACCCAGGCGGTCGGCGTCATGATGGGCGCCAATGTCGGGGCGACGGCCACCAACTGGTTGCTTTCCTTAAGCGGTTTGGGCGGCGGCAGTCTGATTCTGAACCTGCTGAAGCCTTCCAGCTTTACGCCCATTCTGGCGCTGATCGGCGTGATTTTTTACCTTTTCGATAAGAACCAGAAACGGAAGGGAATCGGCCTGATTCTGCTGGGCTTCTCCACGCTGATGTACGGCATGGAGATCATGAGCGGATCTGTGGCGGATTTGAAGGGGGACGAGAGCTTTCACAGGATCTTCACCCTGTTCCAGAATCCCCTTCTGGGCCTGCTGGCCGGCGTTCTGCTGACGATGATCATTCAGTCGTCCTCGGCCAGCATCGGTATTTTGCAGGCGCTCAGTTCCGCCGGGCAGATCAGCTTTTCAGCGGCCGTGCCGTTGATCATGGGCGCTAATATCGGTACCTGTATTACGGCGGTTCTTTCGGCCATTGGCGCTTCCAGGGACGGTAAACGCATCGCGGCTGTGCATGTGAGCTTCAACGTGATCGGCACCGCTGTCTTTCTCACGATTTATGTCATTATTCAGGCGGTCTTTAAGCCGCCGCTGTTTTCAAGTACGGTCAACCCCGTCACCATCGCGCTGATCAATTCTATTTTCAAAATCCTTTGCCTGCTGCTTTTCCTGCCGTTCCCGAATTTCCTTGAAAACCTTTCCGGAAAGATGATCCGGGAAAAAACGGAGGACGACGGCAGGATCCAATTGGACGAACGTCTGCTTTCCACGCCGGCGTTGGCTGTGCAGCGCTGCGACCAGCTGACCCATGAAATGGCTGAAATGGCTATCAGCAGCGCTCAGGATTCCCTGATGGCGCTGAGCGGGTGCAGCGAAGAAATGGCTGCCTCTATCCGTCAGCGGGAAGAAAAGACGGACCAGTATGAGGATGCCCTGGGCTCTTATCTGATCAAAGTAAGCGCCGCCCAGATCAGCGAGAAGGACGGACGTATGGCTACCTCCATGCTGAAGATGATCAGCGATCTGGAGCGTATTTCCGACTATTCCGTCAGCATCCTGACATCCGGCGAGGAGATGCGCGAAAAGGAACTGACCTTCTCCGATCAGGCCAATGAGGAACTGCACACGATTCTGATGGCCACCAACGAGATCCTGTCCATCACTCAAAGGGCCTATGACAGGCAGGATATTGCTATCGCCTCCCGCGTGGAGCCGCTGGCCCGGGTGATTGATAATCTCAAGGATCAGCTTCGCACCAGCCATATCCTTAGGATGCAGAGCGGTGTGTGCTCCATTGAAGCTGGCTTTGTCTGGAATGATCTGCTGACGAGCTTGGAGCGTCTGGCGGGGCACTGCTCCAACGTGGCCGGCTGCATCATCGACACCGAGCAGCATAACCTGAACCTCCACGAAACCCTGCGGAATATCCGGCGCGATTCTCCCGCCTTCCGAGAACAGTTCAACATTTATACCCGGAAGTACAGGGTCGAATCCGAAAAAACCAGCAGCCTGCCTTCCTGAAAAAATCTATCAGAAACAGATTGATAAGAGCCATTCCGAGACAAAACCGCCGCCTGCAATCTAGCAGACGGCGGTTTCAATTTTTCAAAAGTGGTGAAAGAGGCTCTACGCAGGCTTACGCTCTTTTCAGAATCGGCTTTGGTTCCAGCGCGCTCTGGTACAGGGCCAGATAGACCTCCGCTGAATGATCCCAGCTGTAATCGCCCTCCATGCCGCGCTTCTGCAGCATGGCCCAGACGTCCTTGCGGTTTTCGTAGAAGAACAGGGCGCGGCGGATGGTGAAGAGCATGTCGTGCGCGTTGTAATTAAAGAAAGTAAATCCGTTTCCGGCGCCGTTGGATTCATTGTAGGAAAGGACGGTATCCCGCAGCCCGCCGGTCTCCCGAACGACGGGGATGGTGCCGTAGCGCAGGGCCAGCATCTGGCTCAGCCCGCAGGGCTCAAACTGGCTGGGCATCAGGAAGATGTCCGCGCCGGCGTAAATCCTGTGAGAAAGTCGGACGTCCATCTGGAAGCGGGCGGCCACCCGTCCGGGATATTCCTGCTCCGCCCAGGAGAAGAGGTTAAAGTATTTGGCGTCGCCCATCCCGAGGACGACCAGCTGAATTTTCTCCTGCATCAGTTCGCCGATGATATAATCCACCAGGTCGAGACCCTTCTGATTGCTCAGCCGGCCTACCATGCCGATGATCGGCACATCCGGATCGATGTCCAGCCCCAGCTCTTCCTGCAGAGCACGCTTGTTCAGCGCTTTACCGGCCATTTCCTCGGAGGTGTAGTGAGCGACGATCTCGCTGTCCGTGGCGGGGTTGTAGGCGTCCATGTCGATGCCGTTCAGCACGCCGCTCAGATGGTTCCGCTTAGCGCGCAGCAGGCCGTCCAGCCGTTCACCGTAATAGGCCGTCTGGATTTCCTCGGCGTAAGAGGGGCTGACGGTCGTCACCTCGTCTGCGTAGACGATGCCGGCCTTCATGCAGTTGGCCGCCCCGTAATGCTCGAGCTTGTCGGCGGTAAACAGGCTGTCGCCCAGGCCGAAAAGATCCTTGAATTGATCGATTCCGAAAATTCCCTGATACTGAAGGTTATGGATCGTGAACACGGTCCGGATGCCGGTATAATCCGTCAGGTGAGCGTACTGGATTTTGAGCAGGGCCGGGATCATACCGGTCTGCCAGTCGTTGCAGTGGATGATATCCGGGATAAAGTGGAGCAGCGGCAGGGCGTTCAGAACACCCCGGCAGAAGAAGCCGAACCGCTCGTATTCGTCTCCGCCCATGCCGTAAATATAATTGCGGTCAAAATAGTACTTGTTATCGACAAAATACCAGGTGACGCCGTTCAATTCCAGCGATTCGATGCCGCAGTATTGCCTGCGCCAGCCGAGCTCCACCTCAAAATCAACTATATGCCTCATTTTTTCGACATAGACGTCGGGAATCGCTCCGTACAGCGGCAGGATCACCCGGACGTCATGGCCTTTTTTTGCCAGAACCGGAGCAAGAGAACCGACGACGTCAGCCAGCCCGCCGGTTTTGACGAAGGGCACGCACTCGCTTGCGGCAAAGAGAATATTCATATTAAGTACATCTCCTTTTCATGAAATGGGAGCATCTTTCAGGTGGATCCCTCTGGAAAGAATGACGCGCACAAGCGCATGTCTTCCGTCAAGAAGAACGAAGATGTCAATCTGGGTCATTCTTTTCCCTCTGATTACAAGGATAGCATGAAATCTTCCGTTTGTCAATCGACAGTACGGAGCAAATACAAAGAGAACACAATATATAAGGAAAGCAAATTTTGAGAAGGTTGCAAAAGCAAATGATGAGCATTCAGAGCGCAATAATTGACCTAAAAATGCAAAAAAAAACTTGAATTTATGAAACAGTTGAGCTATAATACAATCAACATTCGGCAAATGGTAACTGGTTATGATCCCAAGGGGATAGTTTCGCCGATTTCCATTTATGTCTCTATACAGCGTAAGCTGTTTTGAGAAATAGCGGTTTAACCGCACAAAAAAAGGAGGAACCCCGTTATGAAAAAGGTGCTTGCTCTGGTTCTGGCTGCGATGATGCTGCTTGGCTGCATCGGTGGTATCGCCAGCGCTGAGGAAGGCAAAATCAAGCTGGTCGTTTGGTCTTTCACCAACGAGCTGCAGGGCATGATCGAGAAGTATTATCTCCCGAATCATCCCGAACTGGAGATCGAATTCCAGATTTATCCGACTGACGGCAACGCCTACACCACCAAGGTTGACAACCTGCTGGGCGCCAACGCCACCAGTGATGAAGCTCCCGACATCTTCACCCTGGAAGCTGCTTTCGTCAAGCACTATGTGGAATCCGACTGGACCGGCGACCTCAAGAGCATCGGCTTCACCGACGAAGAACTGTCCGTTGCTTTCCCCGTGATGGCGCAGATCGGTGCCAACGCTGCCGGCGTCCAGAAGGGCCTGTCCTGGCAGTCCACCCCCGGCGTCCTCATGTATCGTGCTTCCCTGGCTGAAAAGTACCTGGGCGTCACCTCCCCCGAAGAAATGCAGGCCAAGGTTGCTGACTGGGATACCTTCCTGGAGACCGCTGAAGAGCTGAAGGAAAAGTCTGAAGGCGCCTGCAAGATGGTTACCGGTTCTGGTGACATCTGGAATGCCTATCAGTATCAGCGTTCTGCCGGCTGGGTCGTGGATGGCAAGCTGAACATCGACGACGAGCTGCTGGACTTCGAAGAACTGGTTAAGTCCCTGTACGAAGACGACCTGACCCAGAAGGGCGGCGCTTGGCAGGAGATCTGGTTCGCCGGTATGCGCGGTGAAAACGAGACCCTGTGCTACTTCCTGCCCACCTGGGGTCTGCACTACACTCTGAAGCCCAACTGCGTTGCCGGCTGGGATGCTGAGAATCCTGACAGCGAAGAGAACATCAAGAACGCTACCGAGAACGGCACCTACGGCGATTGGCGCATCACTGACGGCCCCGTGGCTTACAGCTGGGGCGGCACCTGGATGGGCATCAACGCTGCCAAGGCCGCTGCTGCGGACGACGCCAAGAAGGCCGCTATGCATGACCTGATCTACTTCTTCACCCTGAATGATGACTTCCTGACCCAGTATGCTGCGGACAGCGGCGACTTCGTCGGCTCTGCCAAGGCCGTGGAGACCATCCTGGCCAACGGCGGCACCCCGAACCCCTTCCTGGGCGGCCAGGATCACTATGCCATCTTCGCTTCTGCCGCGGCTCTGGCCAACGGCTCTCTGATGAGCGAATATGACGACACCATCAACAGCCTGTGGAGCGACAACGTGACCACGCCTTATGAACGCGGCGAAGTCGACATCGACACTGCGATTGCGAACTTCAAGGCTGCTGTCGCTGCTGCGATCACCACGATCACCGTGGAATAATCGGATTAAACCCGGTTAAACTGGTTACTGAAAAGTAACCTCGCGGGGCTGTCTCTTGCCTGACGGCGGGGGACAGCCCCGTTTACAGTTATTGATCAAAATGCTTCCCCCCAAGAGGGAAGCTTCATAAGCGCTCTTTGGCGGAAGCCTTTTGAGGCTTAATGTTTTTATGAAACAGGGGTGAAACAATGCAATCACAAGCGCAGGCCAATACGAAGCGTAAATCCATCAGTTACAGCAAGTATGGCTACTTGTTCATCGCGCCATTCTTCATCACCTTCATCATTTTTCAGCTGTACCCGATTTTCTTCACGTTCCGTACATCCCTGACTGACGCTGTAGGCTGGGAAAAGGTACTCAACAACAAAATCATCGGCTTTGAGAATTTCCGTCAGCTCTTTGATCCGAACAGCCTGGTGTACAGCAAATTCTGGGGCTCCCTGGGCAATACCATGATCATGTGGTTCTTCAACTTTGTGCCGCAGCTGGGCCTGGCCCTGATCCTGGCTTCCTGGTTCACGGACAGCCGTCTTCGCCTGAAGGCTCAGGGTTTCTTCAAAGTGACGATCTTCATGCCGAACATCATCACCGCCGCTACCATCGGTATGCTGTTCATGAGCCTGTTCGCGTATCCCATGGGTCCCGTCAATACCTTTGTGCAGACCTTCGGCATCGCCAATATGCCTGTTGAATACTTCCGGTCCGTCGCATGGAGCCGCGGCCTGATCTCCTTCATCCAGTGGTGGATGTGGTGCGGCAATACGATGATCATCATGATCGCCGGCATCAGCGGCATCAACCCCAGCCTCTTTGAAGCGGCGCTGGTGGACGGTTGCTCTTCCCGACAGACCTTCTGGAAGATCACCCTGCCCCTGATCAAGCCCATTCTGGTCTACAACCTGACGACCTCTCTGGTCGGCGGTCTGACCATGTTCGATATCCCGCACATGATGACCCAGGGCAACCCGAACGAGACCACCAACACGGTCGCCCGTTTCATTTACACACAGGGCTTCACCGGCAGCCGCAACTTCAATATGGCCTCCGCTGCCTCCGTAGTTCTGTTTGGCATCATCATCATCGGATCCCTGATTATCCGTTATGTGCTGAACGATCACGATCCGAAACCCGGCAAAGCGCTGAAGGGGGGCAAGTAAGATGAAGAATACCCGGAAAATCATCATGCTGGCATTCCTTGCTATTGCCATTCTCGGCATGTTTTTGCCGATAGCGACCTTCAATGACAATTCAGCCGCTTCTCTGTCCGGCGATATTGAAAAACAGCAGGGCAAAGTCGACAGTGCGCAGACGCAGCTGCAGCGCTGGATTGACGGCGGAAAAAAGAGCGAAGCTGACATTCAGAAGCAGCGTGACAAGGTTCAGAAGGAACAGGATAAGCTGGACGCGCTGATCGCCCAGCAGGCCGCGGCCAGCAATGAAAGCGCCAACGGACTGAGCTACGCTCTTCTGCCCGGCAAACTGCCTGACAAGCTTGAAATAGATATGCAGGTGGTCAATCAGTACAAACTGTATGATTGGAACTTCAGCATCTATTATGCCTGCATCTGGGCAGCTTTGGCCTGCTTCATCCTGGCTGGTGTACTGGTTGTTCTGACCGGCAATAAGGACGCAAGCGTACTGTTTACCGTTTCCGCATTCCTGCATCTGATCGGTATCATCCTGGCAGTATATTCGATCCTCCGGCTGACTGCCTTCCCCATCAAGCTGCCTTACGGCAATGCTGAGATCAAAACGCCTGTAGCGGTCATGATCATCGCGGGATCGATCATCTCCTTTGCGGCTCATGTGCAGGGTGTACATAACTCCAAGCGGAGCATGATCTATGTGTTCTGTTCCTTCCTGAGCCTGATGGCCATCATGCCCTTCTGGATCATGATCGTCAACGCGACCCGTTCCAGCCAGGCCATTCAGCAGGGTGTCAGCCTGATTCCCGGCACTTATCTGAGCTATAACTGGAACGTACTGGCGACCAAGAACTTCAACGTGGCCATCGGTTTCAAGAACAGCGCGATCATCGCCTTCAGCTCTACCATCCTGAGCGTTTACTTCTCTGCCATGACGGCATATGGCTTCAAGGTTTATGACTTCAGGGGCAACAAGTTCCTCTATGCGGTGGTTCTGGCCATCCTGATGATCCCCGGCCAGGTGACCGGCACCGGTTTCTTCATGTTCATGTACCAGCTGGGCTGGGTGGACAACCGGCTGGCGCTGATTATCCCCGCCATCGCTGCCGCTTCCACGGTGTTCTTCTTCCGCCAGTATCTGGAGGCGAACCTGCAGATTTCTCTGGTCGAAGCAGCGCGTATCGACGGCTGCGGCGAGTTCAGAACCTTCAACCGAATCATTCTGCCGATCATGGTGCCGGCCATGGCGACCATGGGCATCATGTCGGTCATCGGAAGCTGGAACAACTACCTGACGCCGTTGATGCTGTTCACCAAACCCGACCTCAAGACGCTGCCTATGATGGTTCAGGAACTGCGCGGCGATATCTACCGCACAGAGTACGGCTCCATCTATCTGGGCCTGACCATGACTGCTCTTCCGCTGCTGATCGTGTACTTTGTATTCAGCAAGTACATTATCGCCGGCGTTGCCCTGGGCGGCGTCAAGGAGTAAGTTCGGTCAAGATCTTCAAAGATCAACATTTCGGGCTGCTGTTTTCAACAGCAGCCCGTTTTTACATTCCAGTCCGTTTGACAGAGCCGTGATGAATATAGTATAATTACAGCAGTTGGAATCCGATGAAAGAAACCGCAAAAAGCGAATTTAAGCTGACACACGCCAGCATCATGAAGGGGGAACGCTAACGATGTCTCAGGAGAGAAAGCTGAAAATACTGGAAACGGATCCGCTCCTGGTTCCGTTTGAAGGGGATCTCAATGCCCGGATGGACCGCTATGAAAACGCCCTGAGCCGCCTGCTGAAGCCAGGCCAGACCCTGGCCGAGTTCGCCGAGGGCGCCATGTATTTTGGTTTCCACCGGACGGAAAAGGGCTGGGTATACCGGGAATGGGCTCCTGCCGCCAAAGCTCTGCACCTGATCGGCGATTTTAACGGCTGGAACCGGGAAAGCCACCCGCTGAAACGTCTGGACAACGGCAACTGGGAAATCGAGCTGCCCGGCGAGGACGCTCTGCCGCACCGCTCCCTGGTCAAAGTGCAGGTGACCAGCGACCACGGCGTGGAGGACAGGATTCCGCTGTACGCCACCTATGTTGTGCAGAACGATCAGACGAAGGCCTTTGACGCCGCGATCTGGGCGCCTGAACAACCGTTTACCTGGACGGACGGGGATTTTCACCCGGCCCGGAACGTTCCTCCGCTGATTTACGAAGCCCACGTCGGCATGGCTACGGAGGAGGAGCGGGTTGGCACCTACGCGGAATTTACCCGGGACATTCTTCCCCGAATCAAAGAGGACGGCTATAACACGGTGCAGCTGATGGCCATCATGGAGCACCCGTATTACGGCTCGTTCGGCTATCAGGTCAGCAATTTCTATGCGGCGTCTTCCCGCTACGGGACGCCGGACGAATTGAAGGCTCTGATCAACCGGGCCCATGAGCTGGGCCTGTCCGTGCTGCTGGACATCGTCCATTCCCACGCGGTCAAGAACACCGCGGAAGGCATTGCGGGCTTTGACGGAACCGACGGTCAGTTCTTTAAAGAAGGTCAGGCAGGCTATCATCCGGCCTGGGATTCCCGGGTGTTTGATTACGGCAAAACAGGCGTAATCCATTTCCTGCTTTCCAACGTGCGCTTCTGGCTGGAAGAATATCATTTTGACGGCTTCCGCTTTGACGGCGTCACCAGCATGCTTTATCATGATCACGGCCTGGGCTCCGCGTTTATGAACTACCAGATGTATTTCTCCATGAACACGGACGTGGACGCGGTCACCTACCTGCAGCTTGCCATGAACCTGGCCAAGGAAATCAAACCGGAGTCTTATTGCATTGCCGAAGACATGAGCGGCATGCCGGGCATGTGCAGGCCGGTCGCCGAGGGCGGCATCGGTTTTGACGCCCGCCTGGGTATGGGTCTGCCGGACTACTGGATCAAGACCATCAAGGAAAAGCCCTTTGGTAAGTGGGATATCGGGCGGATCTTCTATGAGATGGTCAGCCACCGCCCGGGAGAAAAGACCATCGCGTACTCTGAAAGCCACGATCAGGCCCTGGTGGGCGATAAGACCATCATGTTCCGCCTGGCGGATAAGGAAATGTACTGGGGCATGTCGAAGATGGGCGAGAACATGGTCGTCACTCAGGCGGAAGCCCTGCACAAGATGATCCGACTGGTCACCGCCACGGCCGGCGGGGACGGCTACCTCAACTTCATGGGGAACGAGTTCGGCCATCCGGAATGGATTGATTTCCCGCGGGAAGGGAACGGCTGGAGCTATGCCAAGGCAAGAAGACTCTGGTCTCTTTCTGAAAGGGAGGATCTTCGTTATATAGACCTCGGTCGGTTTGACAAGGCCATGCTTCAACTGATACGACGTTACGACCTGCTGAGCGAACCCTATGTGATGGGCCTGCTGCAGCACGAGGAGCATCAGATCCTGATCTATGAGCGGAAGGGCTGCGTGTTCGTTTTCAATTTCCATCCGTCGCTGAGCCAGCAGTCTCAGTTTGTACCGCTGCCGGATACGGGGGATTACAAGGTCATTTTAAGCTCCGATGATAAGCAGTTCGGAGGCTTTGACAATATCTCGGACGATACCGTCTATATCTCCGCCCAGCAGCAGGACGGCCAGGGATTTTACATCTATCTGCCTGCACAGACGGCCGTTGTTCTACGCAAAACCAGCGAGATCTGAATTGCCTATTGACTGGGTAGGGAAAAGATGATAAGATCGGTTCCTGGAAAAGCGACGGGCTTTTCCGTCTTTGGAGGAACAGCGTCATGATGATTTCAACGCGGGGAAAGTACGCCTTGCGCGTGATGGCCTGCCTGGCCAGGATGGATCAGGAGAAATATATTCCCCTCAAGGAAATTACAGAATCAGAGGAAATATCCCAGAAATACCTGGAGGGGATCATGGGCACCCTCTCCAAGGCGGGGCTGGTGGAAAGCGCTCACGGAAAAGGCGGCGGCTACCGCCTGTCCCGCCCGCCGGAGGATTACCGGATCGGGGAAATCCTTCGGCTGACGGAGGGCTCGCTTTCACCTGTTTCCTGCCTGGAGGGGGAGACGCGGCCATGCCCCAACGCCGCCAGGTGTTCCGCTCTGCCTGTCTGGCGGAAGCTGGACAGCCTGATCAACAATTATCTGGACGGAATCTATCTGTCCGATCTGATCGACGGCAGCGGCGGGGATAATTATGTCATCTGATTTTATTCTGACTCGGAGGTTTGTATGAAGCGAACGGTGATCGTTCTGTTTCTGACCGTTTTGCTGGTATGCTGTACAGCTGCAGCCCGGGGAGAAGCCGGGCTCGCTTTTTCCATTTCGGACATTGTTATTACCCCTGGAAAAAACGTATCCATCTATTATGATCTGCCCAGGGACGGCGTGATGACCATTTCTCTTCTGAACGAACAGGGGGAAATGATGCTGGTACTGATGAACGCCCACCAGGAAACCGCGGGCTTTCATGAGGCCGTCTGGAACGGCATCGGCGCTGATGGAGCGCCGGTCAGGGAAGGGAGCTACACCCTCCGCCTGACGCTGGACGATTCCCATGTGGATATGGCCATCTTGGTGGGTGCTGCCGCACAGACTAGCATGACATTCGGCGCGCAGCCGACGCAGGCTCCGGAAGACACCCGCGTCCTGGCCCCGGCGGAAACGCCGGTTCCCACTTCCGTCCCAGAGCCTTCAAAAGAGCCTGCCGTTATTACTCCCGCCGTTCGCTCCTCCCATGTGCCGGATCATGATCCCAAAGGCTGCTATTGGTGCACGCCCATGAACATTAAGGACGAGGAAGCCGTCTGGGCGATGCTGACCGCGCCGATTTATACCATTTCCGAAAATCAGCGCTCCCAGGTCATCCTCCGCGAGGAACCGGATGAGCGTTCTGCCGGCATCGGAGTTGTGACCGGCACGTCCATGGGCGTGCATGTGCTTGGGTTCACCCAGGACGGCTGGGCCCAGGTGGAATGTTATTCCGCTTCCTTTCATGATTCCCGGGTGAAGGCATGGAACGAGTTCGTCACCGGCTATGTCCGCCGGGATCAGCTGGTCAAAAAAACGCCGGACCAGCACTTTGGAATCGTGATCGACAAGCTGACGCAGACCCTGTACCTGTTCAAAGACGGCCATCTGTTCTCAGAGCTGTCCGTCTCCACCGGGCTGTACAACAGCAGCCAGCCCTATAACGAGACCCGCTCCGGCGAATTCCTGCTGGTGTCCAAGGTGGGTCATTTCCAGTCTGACGCCATGATCTGCCGGTTCGCCCTGCGCTTTGATTCCGGGGACCTGCTGCATGAAGTGCCCCATGTGCTGAACGCAGACGGAGGACGGAACTACAAGGCCACCGAGTACAAGCTCGGCACCCGCGCCAGCCACGGCTGCATCCGTGTACAGCGCCTCAAAAACCCGGAAGGCGTCAACATGATGTGGATTTATAACAACGTCGCCGTGGACGACGACCACGGGACCAAGCTGGTGATCTGGGAGGATTTTGCCGGCCGCAGCATTCCCCTCCCCGAAAACAGCACGGAGCTTTACTATAACCCAACCAACGGCTCCAATTACCATTCCGTGGCCGACTGCCCCGGGGTGAAGGAGCAGTACCGGCCTCTGACCGCCTTTACTTACGGAGAGCTGGACGAAGGAAAGTTTGCCAAGCTGACCCAGTGCCAGTACTGCAACCCGCCGCTTCGCAAAGGCGAAATCGAGAAAATCAACCAGGCGCACGAGACCGTGTCACCCGGAATGGTGGCCGATTACCACGGGAAATAAATCCATGCAAGCGGAGCCAGAGTGGCACTGATCAGAGCCAATCTTGCCGTTTTTGTACCGCCCTGATCCTCATCGGGCGGTTTTTGTATTTACTATGAATTTTTAGCGCACTAAAGTTGCAAAGCAACGCCCGCTATGATATGATAAAGGCCAGTTGGCACCATGTTATGAAAACTGCCATTGGCAATAAAACAAGGAGGACATCATATGAAAAAAGCAAAGAAATCTCTGTGCCTGATTCTTTCGCTGATGCTGCTTGTGTGCACTCTGCCCGCGGCGACGGCGGAAGACGAAGTGGTTTACAGGACCCTGTATTCAGGCGAGATTGGAACGCTGAATTATCTGACGACCGGAACTACGAACGAATTCACGGTTTCCGCCAACATTATCGACACCCTGGTGGAGCGTGACCAGTATGGCAACGTCGTCCCGGCGCTGGCGGAGAGCTGGACCCTGTCTGACGATGAACTGACCTGGACGTTCAAGCTCCGCGACGGCATCACCTGGGTGACTGCCGCCGGCGAATACTACGCGGACGTGACCGCCTATGACTTTGTCACCGCCGCTCAGTACGTGCTGGATGCCAAGAATGACGCGTCGAACGCCTGGATCCTAAGCGATTACCTGGCCGGCGCGGAAGCCTATTACGAGAGCACCAACAGCGAATACACGGGCGAACCGGTAGACTTTGCCACTGTCGGCGTCAAAGCGCTGGACGAAAAGACCGTTGCTTACACGACCGTAGAGCCCCTGCCCTTCTTCCTGAGCATGTTGGATTATTCCTGCTACATGCCGGTGAACGCGAAGTTCCTGGAAGAAAAGGGAGATCAGTTCGGTCTGGCGACCGGCAACGACACGGTGCTGTACTGTGGCGCTTACATCCTGTCTGAATTCAAGCCGCAGGAAAGCCGCGTGTATACGAAGAACGCTTCCTATTGGGACGCTGAGCATGTCTATATCACGACCATCCAGCAGACCTACAACAAGGAATCCAGCACCCTGTCTCCCGAGCTCTACCTGCGCGGCGAGATTGACGCGGCGGACATCACCCCGACCATCGCGGCGGAATGGCTCGCCGATCCGGAGAAAGCGGACCTGATCCATCCCGTGCGGCAGATCGGCCAGTATTCTTACTTCTTCAGCTTCAACTTTGACCCGCACTTTGACGAGGCCTACGAACCTGCAAACTGGAAGCTGGCCGTCAACAACGAGAACTTCCGTCAGTCCATCTTCTACGGTCTGGACCGTCTGAAGGCCAAGACCGTCATCGAGCCGGACAACCCCGCGGACCTGATCTGGAATACGCTGACCCCGCCTGCCATCGTTGGCTTTGAAAGCAAAGTGACCGCACTGACCCCCGAACTGAGCCTGAGCGCCCAGGATGAAAAGGCGATCGCCGCCCGCGACGCCGCCGTGGCTGAACTGAAGGAAGCCGGCGCTACCTTCCCGGTGAAGGTGCTGGTGTGCTACAACCCGTCCTCCACGACCTGGGCGGAAGAGTGCCAGGTGGTCGAGCAGCAGCTGGAAGCCCTGCTCGGTACGGACTATATCGACGTGATCGTGGAAGCCGGTCCTTCCTCCGGGTTCCTCAAGGAAATCCGCCGCAGCGGCAAATACGCCCTGATGAAGTGCAACTGGGGTCTGGATTACGACGATCCTGAAAACATGACCTCTCCCTTCAAGAACGGCAACAACTATAACTTCTTTGCCACCGCGACCCAGCCCGATCTCTTCGACGAAAACGGAACCCTGACCTATTTCAACCTTCTCGAAAAGGCCGGCTCCATCCCCACCACCCAGCACGAAGAGCGCTATCAGGCCTATGCTGAGGCGGAAGCTTACCTGATCAACCATGCCATCGCCCTGCCCTTTGGCTCCGACACCGCCGGTTATACCGCTTCCAGGCTGAATCCCTTCGAAGCGCAGTTTGCCGCCACGGGTCTGGCCACCTGCCGCTATAAGGGCCAGCACCTGCTGGACAAGCCTATGTCCACAGACGAGTATTACGATGCCTATGATCAGTGGGAAGAAGAGCTGGCCGCCCAGAGCAAATAATCCTATTGAATCTGAATCGGCCGGTCAGGCCGTAAAAGACTGATCCCTCGCGGAGGCGGGTTCATCCACCCGTCTCCGCGTTTCATCCTTTATACTGACATTCATCCGGCTATCTCCGTATTGGCTTTGGATGCAGTATGATTTCCAAATTGAGGTCAACCGCATGTTCAAATATGTCCTGAAGCGTCTGGCAGCCTCCGTGATTACGCTGGCAATCGTCATTACGCTGGTGTTTATTCTGCTTCGGCAGATGCCGATCGAAGGGTATTTTGACAACTTCGAGAAGCTCAACGAAGCGCAGATTAACGCCAAGCTGGCCAACCTCGGCCTGACGCAGCCGATTCACATACAGCTCGGCGCGTTCTTTTCCAATCTGCTGCGCGGCGATCTGGGGCAGTCCTCCCGCTACAGCGTAGGAACGCCCATCTCGCAGATCATCGCTCAGAAGGCCCCGCTTTCCATTCAGATGGGGTTGATGAGCATGGCGATCTCTCTGCTGACGGGGATCCCGCTGGGCGCTGCGATGGCAAGGTCCAAGTCCGGCTTCTGGGACAAATTCGGCACAGCGTTTATCGTTTTCATCAACGCGGTGCCCGCGGCGGTGTATTATATATTCATTCAGATGTACGGCACGAGCCTGATGGGCATTTCCATGCTGTTTGACCGGAACAATCTGATCACATGGATTCTTCCCGTGCTCAGCATGTCCCTGGGCTCCACCGCTTCCTACGCCATGTGGATCAGGCGATACATGCTGGACGAAATGAACAAGGACTATGTGCGTCTGGCCCGGGCGAAGGGGGTTCACAGCAAAAGCATCATGATGCGGCATGTTTTCCGCAACGCCTTTGTCCCGATGATTCAGTACATTCCCTCTTCCATCATGTATACCATCTGCGGGTCCATTTATATCGAATCCCTGTATTCCGTGCCTGGTATGGGCGGCCTGCTGGTCGACGTGATCGGACGTCAGGATAACCCGATGGTACAGGCGCTGGTCATGATCTATTCCGCCATCGGCATCGTCGGCCTGCTGCTGGGCGATCTGCTGATGGGCGTGATTGACCCGAGAATCAGTTTTGTGAAAAAGGAGAGCGCGCGCTGATGAAGAATCCATTTAGCAGTAGAACGCGCGCTTTGGAGCAGCATATTTCTGAAGCTGCCCGTTCTGAAACTCCGCGGGCCATGGGGCAGGAGATGTTCCGCCTTGCGGACGTAGACGAGAGCACAGCGGAAAGAACCGGTTATTCCAATTATTCTTACTGGCGTTCCACCTTTCAGGCTTTCCTGCACAATAAAACAGCGGTCGCCATGCTGATCGTGCTGGTACTGCTGCTGGCGTTTACCTTTATCCAGCCCCTCCTGCCCGGCCAGTACGGGGCCAATACCATCAACAACGATCCGGTCACCAATATCCAGCTGCAAAATCAGTCGCCTTCCCTGACGACCGTATATACCAGGGTGCCCGAAGGCACCAGGCTTACCGGAAAACGGATGGACGACCAGTGGTATACCGTGTCCAACGTCCTGACCAGCATCAAGGCAAGACAGGTTTTTACCCTCGTTGAGTACGGGGATGAATGGTGCAAAATCGAATACAACGGGCTGACGGGGTATGCCAAAAACAACTTCCAGACCAAGCTGAAACTGCCGGAAGACCCGACCGCGGTACCCTATGAAAGCAGGTCGTCCTTTAACATTCAGATGTACCAGGAAGCGATGGACCTGACCAACAAGGGCGGCATGCTCTATGTGGACGCAGACGCGGTCCGGGAAGAAGCGGACGGCGCCATCGTCACCGTTCGATCCGCCGATCTCAGGACGCTGCCGTCCGACCGTCCCTTTATCTTCGGCACGAACAACATCGGCCAGGATCTTTGGGCCCGGGTGTGGAGCGGGACCCGCACCAGCCTGTGGATTGGCTTTGTGGTGGGCTTTTTTGAAGCGCTGATCGGCATTCTGGTCGGGATCCTGTGGGGCTATGTCCGCGCCCTGGACCGGCTCATTACGGAAATTTACAATGTGCTGGACAATATTCCCAATACGATTATCCTGATCCTCATTTCCTACATCATGCGCCCGGGCATCACCACGCTGATTTTTGCCATGTCGCTGACCCGCTGGCTGGGCATGGCCCGCTTTATCCGGAACCAGATCGTCATCATCCGGGACCGCGATTATAACCTCGCCTCCCGCTGCCTAGGCACGGGTACCTGGCGCATCATGTTCAGAAACCTTCTTCCGTACCTGGTCAGCGTGATCATGCTCCGCATGGCCCTGGCGATTCCCGGAGCCATCGGCAGCGAGGTATTCATTACCTATATCGGCCTGGGCCTTTCAGTCGACACTCCGTCCCTGGGCAACCTGATCAATGAAGGACGAAAGCTGATCACCAGCGCCTCTCTGCGCTACCAGCTGATTTTCCCGGCCATCGTCCTGTCGGTCATCACGATCTCTTTCTACATCATTGGCAACGCCTTCGCGGACGCCGCCGATCCTAAGAACCATCTGTAAGCCGGGAGGAAATGTTCATGCAGGAACAGAATCAACATCCAGTTCTTCGGGTGGAACATCTGGACATCAAATTCAACCTGCGCGGCAAGGTGCTGCACGCTATCCGGGACGTTTCCCTGGAGCTGTACGAGGGGGAAACCCTGGCCATCGTGGGGGAAAGCGGCTCCGGCAAGAGCGTGCTGACCAAGTCCTTTATGGGCCTCAACGACGTGAACGGCTGGGTGGATCACGGCAGCATCTGGTACAACGGAAAAGACCTTGCCCGCTTTACCACGGAAAAAGAATGGCTGACCATCCGCGGCCGTGAAATCGCCATGGTTTTGCAGGACCCGATGACCAGCCTGAACCCTCTCAAGACCATCGGCGCGCAGATTGAGGAGGCCCTGCGCCTCCATCAGAACCTGAAGGGAGCCCAGGCCCGGCAGAAAACCATCGCCCTGCTCCAGGACGTGGGCATAACGGAGCCGGAGCGACGCCGCAGGCAATATCCCCATGAGTTTTCCGGCGGCATGCGCCAGCGGGTCATCATTGCCATCGCGCTGGCCTGCAATCCCCGCATCCTGATCTGCGACGAGCCGACGACGGCGCTGGACGTGACGATCCAGGCCCAGATCATCCGGCTGATTTATGACCTGGTGCATAAATATCATCTGACAGCCATCTATATTACCCACGACCTGGGCGTCGTTGCTAACGTGGCGGACCGGGTGGCGGTCATGTACGCCGGGGACATCGTCGAAATCGGCACCTGCCGGGAGGTTTTTTATGAGCCTGCCCATCCTTATACCTGGGCCCTTCTTTCTTCCCTGCCGCAGCTTGGGCGGAAGGGAGAGCACCTTTATACCATCCGCGGCACGCCACCGAACCTCTATCATCAGATCACCGGGGACGCCTTCGCCCCGCGCAATCCGAACGCCCTGCAGGCTGATTTTGTGGAGCGGCCTCCGTTTTTTGATATCAGCCCCACCCACAAGGCTCGTACCTGGCTGCTGGATCCACGGGCGCCGAAGATCGACCCGCCCGAAGTCCTCGGCCGGATCCGGCATCTTGGAAAAACGGACCAGGAATCAGATAAATAGTCAGAGCAATCATCCGTAATGGAATCTTGGAGTAATCGATGCAGACAGAACAGCCATTTGTCAGCGTGCGGGACATGCACGTGACCTTCGGGGAGAGGCGTCACCGCTTTGAGGCGGTGCGTGGTGTTTCCTTTGATATCATGAAGGGGGAAACCTTTGGCCTGGTGGGGGAATCCGGTTCCGGAAAAACCACCATCGGCCGGGCGATTCTCCGCATCTACCCCCTGAGCTGCGGAGAGGTCATTTTTGACGGGCAGCGCATCAGCGGGAAGATCTCCAAGGAGCTGGACCATCAGGTGACCCAGAGAATCCAGATGATTTTCCAGGACCCGATGGCCTCCCTCAACGAACGCGCCAAGGTCGATTATATCGTCTCTGAAGGGCTTTACAATGTGGCCAAGGGGATCAGCAAGGAAGAGCGGCAGCGCCGGGTGGCCAACGCGCTGAGCGAAGTGGGGCTCCTGCCGGAGTTTGCCAGCCGTTTTCCGCATGAGTTTTCCGGCGGCCAGCGCCAGCGCATCGGCATCGCCCGGGCGCTGATCATGCAGCCGGAATTCATCGTAGCGGATGAACCGATTTCCGCGCTGGATGTATCCATCCGCGCTCAGGTGCTGAACCTGATGTCGGAGCTGCAGCAAAAAAGGGGCCTCACGTATCTGTTTATCTCCCACGATCTGTCCGTCATGCGCTTTATCTGCGACAGGATCGCGGTCATCCATCTGGGCGTGCTGGTGGAACTTGCGGAAACAGAGGAGCTTTTTGCCCATCCCCTGCACCCTTACACGCAGGCCCTCCTGTCAGCGGTTCCTCAGCCCTCGCCGGACGCCGCTTCGGGACAGACTCTGCTGACCTATGACGACAGCGTTCACCATTACGAAAACGACCCGCCTAAATGGACAGAACTGGTGCCAGGGCACTTTATCCTCGCCAATGAGGAAGAACTCAAACGGTACCGGAAAGCGTATGAACATGGATGAACTGCATGCCCGCGCCCGTTGCTGGGCGGAAATTTCGGAAGACGCACTGGTAAAGAACCTGAAGGAAGCGGAAAGCCTGCTGAACCCGGGGGTTCACTTGATCTGCGTACTCAAAGCGGATGGCTATGGCTTGGGGGCTGTGCAGGTAGCGGGCATCCTGTGGGAACAGGGAATCCGTCATTTCGCCGTCGCCTGCTTTGAAGAAGCCAGAGAACTGATCCACGCTTTCCCGGACGCTTTTGTCCTGGTTATGGGCGCAACGGCTCCCTGCGAGCTGGAGGAGGCGATCCGCCTTTCCATCAGGATCACCGTGGGGACGCAGGAGGAAATGCGCCTGGTGTCCGAGACGGCTGTCCGTCTGGGCACGAATGCTTTGGTGCATATCAAGCTGGATACGGGCCTGCATCGGCTCGGCTTTTCGGACCTTTCCGAACTGACGCCGGTCCTTAAAATGCCCGGTATTGTGCAGGAGGGGCTGTACAGCCATCTGGCACTCCGAGGTCCGGAACAGACAGAGGTACAGTGTGCTCTGTTCAGGAAATGCGTGGATTCCCTTTCCGCCCAGGGCTTTCAGTTTCCCATGGTTCATCTGCTGGATTCCATCGGCCTGGTCAGACGGCCGGAGGATCAGTACGGCTTTGTCCGCGTGGGCGCCTTTCTCTACGGAAATGTGCCACCTTCCTATCAGCATTTTGAGCGCAGACAGGTGGTGGTCCGCCTCTGCGCCCGGGTTACCCGCGTTTCTCCGGTGCCGCGGGGAGAGGGTGTCGGCTACAGTGACGATGCTCTGGACCGGGATACCCTGGTCGCCACTCTGTCCGCTGGCTACGTGGACGGCTACCCCCGGCTGCTATCCGGCGTTGGAGAGGTGGAGATTCACGGACAGAGAGCCCGCGTGCTGGGCAGGGTCTGCATGGACCAGATGATGGTGGACGTGACGGGGATTCCAGGCGTCCGGGAAGGGGATACCGCTGTTCTCCTCGGGGACGGCATTTCCCTCAACGAATTTGCCGCCTGGGCGGATATGAATCGGAACGAAGTCACCTGCATGATCGGCCGAAGGGTGCCGAGAATCTATCTGCGGGATGGCTCTGTGCGCGCTGTGATCAGCCGGATGAACGGCTGAAACTATGAAACGGACGGGAGACCGGCGATGAATATCAGAAAATCAACTTTGAAAGATCTGGACAGCATGCTGGCCATTTACGTCCGTGCGCGGGCGTTCATGAAGGAGCACGGCAACCCCAACCAGTGGGGGCCGAACCAATGGCCGCCGGAAGCGCTGCTCAGGCAGGACATTCAGAATGGAAACAGCTATGTCTGCGTCAATGAACAGGACAAGGTCATCGGGACCTTCGCCTTCTTTTTCGGGAAGGACGTGGAGCCGACCTTCCTCAAGATTACCGGCGGGGCCTGGCTGGACGACAGCCCTTATGGCGTCGTACACCGGATTGCTTCGGACGGTTCTCAAAAGGGCATCGGTGCTTTCTGTCTGAACTGGGTCTATGAGCAGTGCGGCCATGTGCGGATCGATACGCACGGGGACAACGTCGTGATGCAGAACCTGGTCCGGAAGCTTGGGTTCATGCACTGCGGAACGATCTATGTAAAACAGGACCCTTATCCGAGGCTGGCCTATGAAAAGTCCGCCGTCACCGAAAAGATGTCCGCTTCCAACGGCTGATCCATGAATCAACACCTGTATATTTTCCTGTCCTTCTTCCCGACCGGCGCGGCACAGATTCTGCTTGCTGCCGGTTGGGAAGAAGGTTTTTTGATTATCGTGAACAGAAGGCTTTTCTTCTTGATGAAGGAATAATGTTATGGTATAATCAACCACATCAAGGCCTGTTCCATCAGTTCAGTACGAAGGCCGGACACAGTATCCCTGTATTTTATACATTTGCCTGATCAGCCGCCCGGAAACGGCTGCGCTGCAATGAAAAGGAGATCCAAGATGGAAGAAAACAAGCAGAACAAACCCGGTCTGTTTCGGGAACGAAGCCTGGAAGCGATCGAATCTCCTGAAAAGCTCAATGATTATCTCCGCGTCACGTCTCCCGGCGTGTGGCTGATTCTGGGTGCCTGTATCGTCCTGCTGCTGGGGTTTGTGCTGTGGAGCATCTTTGGCAGCATCGATACCACGGTCAAGCTGGCTGTCTCTTCGTCAAACGGGCGGACGGTATGCTATGTGCCGTATAACGAGCTGGAGCAGGTATCCCAGCGCGGCGAAGTGACGCTGAACGGGAAAACCTATCCTTTCCGCACTGCGACAGAAGCGAAGGTCATCGTGGTTTCGGAAGAAATGGATCCCTATGTCCGGGTGGGCGGCGGCCTCGCCATTGGGGATGTGACCGTCGAGCTGGAGCTGGACACGGACCTTCCGGACGGGGTATACAGCGCTTCCGTGGTCACGGAGCGCCTGCAGCCCATTTCCCTTCTGCTGAAGTAGGAGGTCTGGCAAGATGGCAAATCAGAACGTCCCAAAGCCCGTAGAAAAGGGCGTAGTTTCCGTCCCTGTCGTCATGCAGATGGAGGCGCTGGAATGCGGCGCCGCGTCGCTGACAATGGTGATGCATTACTATAAAAAGTTCATACCGCTGGAGCAGGCCCGCGTGGACTGCGGCGTTTCCATGAACGGAGCGAGCGCCAAGAGCATCTTGGTGGCGGCCCGCAGCTACGGCATGGAGGCGTGCGCATGGCGGGTCGAGCCGGAAGACCTGCTGAACGAGGGGCCTTTTCCCTGCATCATTCACTGGGGCTTCAATCACTTCGTCGTGCTGTGCGGCTTTAAGGGCAAGCGGGCTGTGATCAACGATCCTTCCCGCGGCAGAGTGACGGTGGAATGGGAGGAGTTTGACCGAGACTTTACCGGCGTCCTTCTGACGTTTGAGCCTGGTCCTTCTTTTAAACCGGAAGGGAAGCAAAAAAGCGTCTGGGCCTATGCCAAAGAGCGCCTCAAGGGCTCGGGCACCGCGGTGGCCTTCGTGGTGCTGACCACGACGGTTTCCTCCCTGATCGGGCTCATTAACCCCGGCTTCAGCCGGACCTTCCTGGACAGGCTGCTGACCGGAAAAAACCCGGAATGGCTGACGCCGTTTATGCTTTTGTTCTGCCTGCTCATCCTGGTCAGCGTCATCATGAGCCTGATTTCCTCCGTTTATTCCCTCCGTATTCAGGGAAAAATGGCTTCCTACGGCAGCTCCTCCTACCTGTGGAAGGTGCTCAGGCTGCCGATGCAGTTTTTTAACCAGCGCTTAAGCGCCGATATTTCGGACCGTCAGGCCACCAACGCCTCAATCGCCGGGGCCATGGTCAATACCTTCGCGCCGCTCTTTCTGCAGGCCCTGATGATGATCTTTTACCTGACGGTGATGATCCATTACAGCCCGCTCCTTTCCCTGATTGGAGTTGGGTCTATCCTGCTGAACATCGGCGTTTCCATGCTGGTGACCGCCAAACGGGTGAACATCACCCGCGTTCAGCAGCGGGACCGGGCCAACCTGTCTTCCTCCACGATGAGCGGTATCAGCATGATCGAAACCATCAAGTCCAGCGGGGCGGAAAACGGCTTTTTCGGCAGGTGGGCCGGGTATCAGGCCAGTGTCAATACCCAGACGGTTAAATATACCAAGCTGAACCTGTTCCTGGGCTCACTTCCCTCCGCCATTACCGCGATTGCAAACGTGGCGGTCCTTGGGCTGAGCGTCATGCTCGTACTGCAGGGCAAATTTACCCCCGGCATGATCATGGCCTTCCAGAGCTTCCTCAGCTCCTTCATGTCGCCGGCCACGTCGCTGATCAACGCTGGACAGTCCATGCAGGAAATGATCACCCAGATGGAACGTGTGGACGACGTCATGAGCTACCAGGAGGACGTGTGCTTTGCGCCCAAGCAGAAGACGGGGGAATATGAAAAGCTTTCCGGCGCCATCGAACTCAAAAACGTGACCTTCGGCTATTCCAAGCTGGACAGGCCGCAGATCATCGATTTCTCCATGACCGTGAAGCCCGGTCAGAAGGTCGCCTTCGTAGGGCGGACGGGCTGCGGCAAGTCTACGCTGGCAAAGCTGATTTCCGGCCTCTATCACCCGTGGAGCGGGGAAATTACCTTTGACGGCGTGCCCCTCACCGACATCGACCGCAGCGTGTTTACCGGCTCCGTCAGCGTCATCGATCAGGACATCACGCTGTTTGAGGATACCATTTCCGAAAACATCAAGATGTGGGACGGCTCCATCGAGGATTTCGAGGTCACCCTCGCCGCGCGCGACGCCGGCATTTATGACGACATCGTCACCAGAAGCGGCGGCTTCGGCCATCAGCTTTTGGAGGGCGGACGGGATCTTTCCGGCGGCCAGCGCCAGCGCATTGAAATTGCCCGTGCCCTGGCGCAGGACCCGACCATCTGCATCATGGACGAGGCCACCAGCGCCCTGGACGCCACGACGGAGCATGAGGTCATCCGCTCCATCAATAACCGCGGCATCACCTGCATCATCATTGCCCACCGTCTTTCCACCATCCGCGACTGCGACGAGATCATTGTGCTGGACAAGGGCCGCATCGTCGAGCGCGGTACGCATGATGAGCTCTATGCCAAAGGCGGCATGTACAAGGAACTGGTCACATCGGAATAAAGGTTGTGAAATGATTTCCTGATGAATCTCCTGTCCGCTTCCTGACTGAAAGGAGAATATTCCTGTGGGTTGGTTTGACGATCAGATCGAATACCGGAAAAAATACGAACGGGAATTGCTGAACGATTCCTTTGAAAATATTGCCCGGTCCGTAACCGGACGCAGAGTCACCGGAGGAACCCTGGGCGACAGAACAGATGTCGGCGACGCGATCGCCTGTCTGCTCGCGTACCTTGGCATCAAGGAAAGAGAAATTCCTGCTGGAATGACCAACCTAAGGGACAGGCTGGATTTTCTGCTTTCCTCCTCCGGCGTGCTGTACCGCGAGGTGATTTTGACCAAGGGCTGGCGCAACGACGCGATGGGGCCTATGATCGGCTCCCTGTCAGATGAAGGCACGGTCATTACGCTGCTGCCTGCCAACATGGGCGGCTATGAATACATTGATCCGAAGGACGGCACAAAAAAGTGTATCAACGCCAAGGAGGAAAAGAGAATCAGCTCCGAGGCCCTGTGCTTTTATACCCCGCTGCCCACCCGGGAACTGACGGTCAAGGACCTGCTGGCCTACATGAAAAACTGCCTGACCCTGCGGGACCTGATCGGCTTTGGCGCCGCCGCCCTGGTCATTACCCTGGTCGGCCTCCTGATGCCAAGGCTCAACCGGATTCTGCTGGGCACCGTGCTGGAGACCGGCAGCAGCCAGCTGCTCTGGGCGGTGGTTTCCTTCATGATTTGCGTCACCATCGGAAGTACGTTGCTTTCCATTATCCGCGCCATGCTGCTCAGCCGCATCCGCTTTAAACTCAATATCAACGTCAGCGCGGCTACCATGATGCGGATTCTCTCCCTGCCTGCTTCCTTCTTCAAAAACTATTCCGCCGGCGAGCTCAACCAGTATGTCAATTACATGGATTCCCTTTGCTCCACCATCGTCGATTCCGTGTTTTCCACCGCTGTGACCGGCGTTTTCTCCCTGGTCTATATTACGCAGATTTCCGCCTACGCCCCGTCGCTGGTGGTGCCCAGTCTGGCGGTGACGCTGATCACCCTTCTGATCAGCATTTTGTCCGCCAAGGTGCAGATGCGGCTGGACAAGGAAAAAATGGAGCATACCGCCAAGGAACGCGGCTTAGTGGTCGCGCTGATCACCGGCATCCAGAAGATCCGCCTGAGCGGGGCGGAGAACCGGGCGTTTTCCAAATGGTCCCGGCAGTATACCAAAAGTGCCGTCCTGACCTACAGCCCGCCCGCCATCATCCGCTTTTCCGGGGTATTGACGCTGGCGGTCAGCATGATCGGCACGGCTATCATGTATTACGTATCCGTCAAAAACCGTGTGAGCATTGCGGATTATTACGCCTTCAACAGCGCCTACGCCTATATCTCCACCGCGTTTTCCTCCCTGACGGCGATGGCGCTTTCCGCCGCTTCCATCAAGCCCATCATCGATCTGATTCAGCCTCTGTTGTCCGCCGTCCCGGAAGCCGCGGAAGAAAAGGAGACGGTCACGCGCCTGAGCGGCAGGATCGAAATGTCACACATCACTTTCGGGTACGACCCGGAAAGCAAGCCGCTTTTTGAAGACTTCAATCTCACCATTCCAGCCCGTCAGTATGTGGCCATCGTCGGAAAGAGCGGCTGCGGTAAATCCACTCTGGTCCGTCTCCTGCTCGGCTTTGAAAAGCCGCAGAGGGGCGTCATCTACTACGACCGCCGGGACCTGGAGCAGATCGACAAGCGTTCCCTACGCCGCCAGATCGGCACCGTCATGCAGAACGGCCGTCTCTTCGGCGGCAGCCTCTTTGACAACATCGTAATCTCCGCCCCGACGCTCAAGCTTCAGGACGCCTGGGAAGCCGCTGAAATCGCCGGGATTGCCGACGATATCCGCGAGATGCCCATGGGCATGAACACGATGGTCCAGGAGGGCGGCGGCACCATTTCAGGCGGCCAGCGCCAGCGTCTGATGATCGCCCGGGCCATCGCGCCAAAGCCCAAGATTTTGATCTTTGACGAGGCCACCTCCGCGCTGGATAATATCACCCAGAAAAAGGTGTCCGAAGCCCTGGACAAGATGCGCTGCACCAGGATCATCATTGCCCACCGCCTGTCCACCATTCGCCGCTGCGACAGGATTCTGCTGATCGACGGCGGAAAAATCGCGGAAGACGGCACCTATGACGAACTGATCGAGAAAAACGGTTTGTTCGCCGAGCTGGTCGCAAGGCAGCGGCTGGGGGACGGAGACTGACCGAAAACTGAACGGATATATGTTGTTTTTGCTTGATTTTTCAGCCTGATTATCCGATTGACGAACAGAGGAAATTGTGGTATCTTATCTCATGGTAAGTCTTTAAGACGGTACTGAGATACCGACAAGAGGCGCCGGGGAAAATCAGACACAAGCATTTCCGGAATGCAGGAATTCTTGCCGTACGTCTATGGACTTCGTACGGCAAGTTTTTTTGCTGCCTTGAGACTTCCGAAAAAAAGAAGGAGGTTTTCGTGCTTATGAAACTGGTGTACAACGTCAATGAAAAACCGCCGCTGAAAAAGAACCTGGTCTATGCTTTCCAGCAGCTCCTGGCCATCATGGCCGCGACCTTGCTGGTGCCCATTCTGGTGGACGGTTCCGGCGTTTACATGAGCCAGCCTGCCGCCCTCTGCGGCGCCGGCTTTGGTACGCTGTTCTATCTTTTCATCGCGACCCGGCGGAAGAGCCCTGTTTTCCTGGGCAGCTCCTTTGCGTTCATCAGCCCGCTGGCCAGCGCTGTGGCGTTCGGCTTCCTGGGCATTTTCCTGGGCGCTGTGTTCGCCGGACTGGTCTATGTGGTGATCGCTCTGATCATCAAGGCGACCGGCTCGGAATGGGTAAATAAACTGCTGCCCCCCGTGGTCATCGGCCCCACCGTCGCCCTGATCGGCCTTTCCCTGTGCGGAAGCGCGGTCAACAACCTGAACAATACCGCCGCCGGTACCTATAACCTGTGGGCCATTCTGGTGGGCGTGATCGCTTTCCTGATTACGGTGTATGCCAGCACCAAGGGCAGCAAGGGCATGAAGATGATTCCCTTCATCATCGGTGTTCTGGGCGCGTACCTGGTCGCCCTGGTGATGACCCTGATCGGCCGCAGCGCCGGCATTGAAGCCCTGCAGCTGGTCAATCTGTCCGCCTTTGACAACATGACGCTGATCAAGATGCCTCGGTTTACCTTCCTGGGCATGTTCGGCGCTTATCCTGAAGCGACCAACAAGATCGCGGGCTGGGGCGATGTTGCCAGCATTTTCGTGCTCTTCGCCCCGGTCGCCTTCGTTACCCTGGCCGAGCATATCGCCGACCACAAGAACCTGTCCACCATCATCGAGCGTGATCTGATCACCGATCCTGGCCTGGATAAGACGCTGATCGGCGACGGCGTTGGCTCCATCGTCGGTTCCTTCTTTGGCGGCTGCCCCAACACCACCTACGGCGAATCCGTCGGCTGCGTCGCCATTACCGGCAACGCCAGCATTTCCACCATCGCCATCGCCGCATGCTACTGCATTATTCTGAGCTTCTTTGATCCCTTTGTCTGCTTTGTCAATTCCATTCCCTCCTGCATCGTCGGCGGCGTCTGCATCGCTCTGTACGGCTTTATCGCGGTCTCCGGCCTCAAAATGCTGCAGCCGGTGGATCTGAATGACAACCGCAACCTCTTCGTCGTCGCCGCCATTCTGGTTCCCGGCATCGGCGGCCTGACCCTGAACTTCAGCCACATCACCATCAGCGCCATCGCGACCGGCCTGATCCTGGGCATCATCGTCAATGTCGTTTTCAACCGTCAGAAGGCGAAGTAAAACAACTTCAAGAAAGATTAAAAGCAACAAGCCGGCGGGTTGATTCCGCCGGCTTGTTGCTATTATACTTTTGTTTATATGGTGCCGAAGGTTACGTATTTTTCTTTCGGCGCGGAAGCTCTTTCCGCGTTGACCTCATGCAGCATGAGAACGGTGCGGCCTTCCGGATCGGTGGCTTTTTCGCATTTCGCCGTCAGGCGGATATACGCGGCGGGGCTGGGTTTAAAGGAGCCCTTGCAGATCCACCCGCACTTCTGAATATCGTTCGCGCAGCAGGTCATGGCATAGCGGGCGAAATAATAGAAGCCTTTGGCCAGCTTGGCGTGGGGGAAGGGCTGACCGGTCAGGCGGATGGTCTTTCCGTCATAACGCTCCGGATGCTCCATGGAATCCAGATACAGGATGCCGAAGTCGTCGTCGCTGACCTCAATCACCGGGGCGTTCATATCATAGGGCAGGTCTTCGTCTGTGACGCCGTCCTCAGTGCTCCCGTCCGGGTTTTCAAACAGGATGGTAGCCGTTTGGTTGATCGCTCGCAGCTGCCTGCGCCAGTTGCTCTTGTTGAAATCCGGTCCGCAGCGGTTGATCAGGATCAGATCCGCTTCCCGCATCGGGTCGGTCAGGAACTGGCGCATATTGGTCATATAATTGCTGAAGGTCGTTCCGTCTGCCAGTGTGATCACCTGAACCCACTCCCAAAGCGGGGGCATTCTGAGACGGCTGAGGTATTCGATGCCCCAGATATTGTTGTATTCGATGATGACCCGCTCTGGCCTGACCTTACTGTTCAGCTCCTTGAGCTTCAGGCTGGTCAGTTCTTCCTTTTCCTGGAGCATGCAGACTTCCGCGTTGTACTTTTTGAGGAAGTCCTCTTCATATTCCATCTCGCCGTCTTCACAGCAGATGATCAGCGTTTTCTGACCGGCTGAGAAGTTTTCATCGGAAAGCATGGACTGGATCATGGTGGTTTTCCCGCTTTCCAGGAAACCTGTCAGCATATATACGGGGATGAATTCCTGATCCATCATACGTTGAACAGCTCCTTCAAGGCTTTCTCTTCCAGATGGGCGCCGATCACGCAGAAACGCCCGGTATAATCCGCTTCGCTGTCACGCATGTCGATTTCGCCGGGTACATAGTCGAACTGGAACCACGCGCCGGAAGCGTCCTGCAGAATGCCCTTGGCGCGCAGCACGCGGCCGTACTCTTCCTCGTCGGACAGGGCTTCCAGCTTCGCGCGGATCTCGTCCCGCTCGTAGCGCTTGGCGGTTTCTACGCCGATGTTCTGGAATACCTCGTCCGCGTCATGCTCGCCTTCATGGTGGTGGTGATGATGGTGCTCATGATCGTGATGATGTTCATGCTCATCGTGATCATGATGGTGCTCATGTTCATCTTCGTCATGGTCGTGGTGGTGCTCATGCTCGTCATGCTCATCATGATCGTGGTGATGATGCTCGTGCTCGTCCTCGTCTTCGTCCTCCAGCGGAGCGAAGGCCAGAGGCTTGCCGTTTTCAATGACCTCCAGCATAAAATCCGGCGTCATCTCGTCCCAGGGTGTGGTGATGATGCGGGCCTCGGGGTGCAGCTCTTTGATCAGGGCCATGCTCTTTTCCACGCGGTCGCTGCTCAGAAGCTGGGTGCGGCTGAAGATCACGGTAGAGGCGCTCTTAACCTGATCGATGAAAAATTCACCGAAGTTTTTGGCGTAGATCCGGCATTTACCGGCGTCCACCACCGTGGCGCTGCCGCCTACGACCATATCCGGATGGCGCTGTTTTGCCTTTTCGATCGCGGACAGGATCTCGCTAAGCTTGCCGACGCCGGTGGGCTCCACCAGAATGCGAGTGGGATGATAGGTGTCGATCAGCTGGTCGATCGCTCCCTGGAAGTCGCCCGCCAGGGTGCAGCAGATGCAGCCGGCGTTGAGCTCCGTCACCGTGATGCCAACATCCTTCATAAAGGCGCCGTCCACGCCGATCTCGCCGTATTCGTTTTCCAGCAAAACCACTTTTTCGTTTTTCAGGCTGCCGGTCAAAAGCTTCCGGATCAGCGTGGTTTTGCCAGCTCCCAGAAACCCGGAAATCACATTGATTTTGATCATATCAAAAACTCCTTTCAATTGTCAAAAGACATCTTGGCTGTAAAACAAAGGCTGCCGTCTTCATGGGTGCCGGCCATGGTAAACCCGCCGGGTTCCCGAAAGCCGCTGAGCAGCAGACGCTCTCCCGGCTTGGCTTCTTTTACGTAGCTGAGGGTGAAATCCCTGTAGGGGACCCGCTGAAGCTCTTCGGGCAAAAAGTCCATGAAGATTCTGCCGTAGTTTGCACAGTAAATATGGTTGTTGGCATCCAGATCGGAAAAGAAAACCGGACGGCTCCCGAGCGGGCTGCTCTGCTCCGGGGCGTCCAGCTTTTCCGGAAACGGGCAGGAGATAGGCCGGTCGATATCCAGCACCGGATGGCCAAGAGCGGACGGGCGGAGGATCCTGTGCCGTACAGGGTCGCACAAAAGCCAGAGGCTGGAGCCCTCCGCACAGAGTTTTCCGTCCTCACCAAAAAAGTCAAAGTTTCTTCTGAAAAAGACGGTATCGACGCCCTTCTCCCAGGTGGAGGCGGTCAGCCTTTCATAGCTGACTGGATGCCGCAGCACCCGCAGGGAAATGCGTGACAAAAGGAACACCTGCTGATTTTCCAGCAGCTGCTCCCGGCCCAGATTCCGAAGCTCGTACTGTTCCCCGGCCAGCTCCGCCATCCAGGAAAGCCAGGTGGATAAGCTGACACGGCCGGTACAGTCACAGTCCCGGAAAGGAATGTCTTGTTCTCTTTGATAGATCCCCAGTTCAGGAGCGTCGAACAGCAGGTCACTCATACAGAGCGTCCTCCGGTTTGAGGCTCAGCTCCAGACGTTTTTGGTTTCTCTCCTGCAGGGCCTTGAGCCTTTCTACCCGGTCTTTGAGGCGCACCGCGGTCAGCCCGCGGCTCTTATAGCGATCCAGAAAAGCGTGGGTCCCCATGGCTGCGCCCAACGCGCCGAAGGGTCCGGCCACGGTAGCGGCGGCCGCGCCGACGGTCAGGGCGGCGCCGGTTTTCGCCATCCGGTAGGCGGAATCCTTGAGCATGGTCTTCTGATCCTTTTTTCCGAAGATGACCTTCATCTCTTCCGTCACGGCGATCACGGCAAAGGGGAGTACGCTGCCCGCCGTACTGAGGGTATCCCGAAGGAACCCGTTGTCGGACAACAGGCCGATGTCTTCCGTTACGGTTTCAGCACAGGTCAGGCCCAGGGCCACCTGGTCAATCAGCTGATCCTTGCTCCGCTTCTTGTATTTTTCTACCAGTTCTTTGAATTCAGCCATCAGACTTCCTCCTGAAAACAGATCAGAATTTGGCATTCCGGGATCACTTGAACAGGTTGAGGATCGTCACGATGATCCACGCTCCGCCCGCCACGCCAACCAGCCAGGTCAGCTGACGGATCATCCCGGAAAGGTTATCCATTTTCTTTGCTTTCTTTTCTTCTGCTTTTTTGGTGTACTGGGTGAACGCATCCTGCTGACGGTCGATCTCCTTCTGCAGGTGGTCCAAATCCTGCCGCATCGTCGTCAGCAAGCTTTCCGCCTTTTTGATCCGGTCGCCGGTCTCTTTGACCGCGTCCGCGACGCGCTGGATCCCTGCCTCCGTTTCCTCTTTGTCGATGGTCTGCTGCGAGGAAAGGTTCTGATACAGGTCATGGAGGCGGGCCTGATCGTCGCTCAGGCCCTCTGCTACCAGCGTCATCTCAGACGAAAACTCTTCTACCAGCGCCGTCAGGTCCTTCCCTTTCACCGTGGACAGGGCGTTGCCGAAAAAATCTTTCGTCGCTTTGACCAGATTTGGTTTTTCTTCCGGCACCGCCGGGAGATGGTCTTTATTGGACTGATCCATACTTCATTTCTGTCAGACGAAGCGGATGCCGTTCTTCGTCTGCTCCTCCTTATATTTGGCGACCAGGTTCTGGATCCGCTTGAGCGGCTGCAGCAGGTCGTTCAGGGATCGGTCATGGTTCAGCGTGGCGATCAGATAGGAAATATATTTGCTCAGGTCCGCGTCGATGTACCATTCGGCGGCCAGCAGCTCCGGCCTACGGTAGGTAGCGTTGGTGGAAACCACGCGGTAGATGATCCCGTCCCGGAAGGCTTCGTTGAAGGCCTCGATGCCGTTCGTAAAGAAGGCGAAGGTGGCCAGAACGATGATCCGGTTTGCGCCGCGGGATTTGAGTTCCTTGGCCAGGTCGATGACGGATTCGCCGGAGGAAATCATGTCGTCTACCACCAGCACGTCCTTGCCTTCCACGGAGGCCCCGAGGTATTCGTGGGCGACGATGGGATTGCGGCCGTTGATGATGGTGGAATAATCCCGGCGCTTATAGCTCATGCCCAGGTCCAGGGAAAGGACGGAGGCATAATAGATGTTCCGCTGCATCGCGCCTTCGTCAGGGCTGACAAACATGGTGTTGGCCTTGTCCAGCCGAAGGTCCTTGACGTTTTTGCACAGGGCTTTGAGCATCTGATAGGTGGGCATGATATTTTCAAACCCGCCCAGGGGAATGGCGTTGGTGACGCGGGGGTCATGGGCATCGAAGGTCAGAATGTTGGAAACGCCCATATTGATCAGTTCATGCAGGGCCATCGCGCAGTCCAGGCTCTCTCTGCCTGTCCGGCGGTGCTGACGGCTTTCATACAGGAAGGGCATGATGACGTTGATGCGCTTTGCTTTGCCGGCCACGGCGGCGATGATTCGCTTGAGGTCCTGGAAATGATCGTCGGGGGACATGGGAACGGTCTGCCCGTACATCTGATAAGTGACGTTATAGGCGCAGACATCCACGATGATATAGATGTCGTAACCGCGGACGCTTTCTTTCAGGATGCCTTTAGCTTCCCCGGTCCCGAACCTGGGACAGGCGGCCTTGATCAGGAAAGAATCCCGGTCACGGCCAGTCATGGTATAATAGTCTTCGTCCTGAACTTCCACATAGTCGTGCCATTTCTGCAGCCAGGAGTTTACGCGTTGACCGACATCTTCACATCCAGCCATCGTGATGACGCCGAGAGGACCGTAGGGGATGGTATTCAGATCAACACTCCAATCTGCGGGAGTCCGGCTCATTTGCATCATTCCTTCCTTCTGAAAAGCCGTTAAGAACATTGGGCCAAGTATTATTATACTATTTTTTCCCTGAGGATTCAATTTGTTTTACATGTTTTTCATAATTTTGCCATAATGTGAAAGAAACCGATCACAAGCGACGGGTGTGAATCGGTTTCTTTGCGCGGTTTTATCATATGTACATGCCCCCGTTGACCGCCAGCGTCTGCCCGGTGATATAGGAAGCATTGTCCGAGCAGAGGAAAAGGGCGGCCTTGGCGACGTCCTCCGGTGTTCCCAGGCGCTCCAGCGGAACCAGGGAAGAAAGTCCTTCTTTTTCTTCCTGTGAAAAATGGTTCAGCATCTCCGTATCGATGATGCCGGGGGCGACGCAGTTGAAGCGCACCAGGGGAGCGGCTTCTTTGGCCATGGCTTTCATCAGACCGATCAATCCGGCCTTGGCCGCAGAATAGGCCGCTTCATTGCTGCCGCCGCTTTGGCCCCATACGGAGGAAATATAGACGACGGCTCCCTTTTTTTCGCGCAGAGCGGGGAGCAGCTCGCGGGTACACAGATAAGCGCCGGTCAGATGGACGTTCAGCTGGTCCTGCCATTGCGGGAGGGACGTCCCTTCCAGCGTCTCATACAGTGAGGTCCCGGCGTTGATCACCAGGGCGTCCAGCGTATGGAAAAGGGACAGGATCTTCTTACAGGCTTTTATGACCTCTTCCTCGCTGCGGCTGTCGCACCGGTAGGGCAGAGCGCCGGTTTCCGCGCGGAGGGAAGCCGCCGCTTCCTCTGAGCGGAGATAGGTGAACGCCGTCAGGTCTCCCTGAGCGGCAAACGCTTTGACAAGGGCCCGGCCGATGCCGCGGGACCCTCCGGTAATCAGTACGTGACGGGGCACGGCGGACCTCCTTTTCAATCATTTTTGCCGGAGTTCATTCTGCTGTAGCGGGCAGTGCGGATTTCTTTGCAATAAAGGTCCCACTTGGGCAGGTCTTTCTGTACTTTTTCGGCGTCGGCGACAGCGGCCTCCCGGTCGTAGGGGAAGGTAACAAAACTGATGTCAAAGGGAGCGTCCCCGTCCGTTTCGCTGCCGGTCAAGATGGTATACTGCACCATCGGCACGCCCAGGCCATTTCCGACCGCTCCTGTATTGAACAGGATGCCGCGGGTGCCGATCATCCGGAGCGCCTGGCGGTGAATATCCGCATAGCCGACCACCTGATAGTTGGGGTCAAAGAGCCATTCCAGCTTTTCGGAGGCGGACGTGGGGCTCAAAAGCTCCCGCATCACCGGCCGGCCGTGCAGCAGGCGGATCTTCCTTCCGCTCAAAGTAAAGGAATATTCCTGCGGCATCTCCCGAAGCTTTTTCATTCGTTCCGGGCCGAGCTGCCCATAATAAAACTTGTCGTTGGGAAACTGCATATAGCCGATCCCGCTGTCCCAGTTCCCCTGGAGCAAGACCTGGCAATGGCTAAACGCCCAGTCAAATGTTTCCGCCGAGCTCGGTCCTTTGCCGACGACGTCGCCCAGACAGTAAATCTCCCGGATGCCGCGTTGCTCCAGATCCTTTTCCAGGGCCTGAACGGCGGGCAGGTTTCCGTGCAGATCAGCCACCAGGGCGATCCGCTTGATGGATGGATTCATCGTAAAGCGCCTCAATCTTCGTTTCGGCTACGGGTCAGGTGCCTGGTTTCAGCCTGACGGACCAGAGCGTCAAACAGCGCCTGGGCCTCCGGATTATCCTTGGCCAGGGTTTCCGGGTGCCACTGGACGCCCACGGCAAACGGATGACCGGAAAGCTCGATCCCTTCCACCAGACCGTCCTCCGCTCGGGCGGAAACCATCAGGACAGGCGGAAGCTCCTTGGCGCCCTGATGATGGCGGGAATTGACCCGGATTTCCTTCTGGCCGCAGAGTTCGTAGAGTAGCGTGCCTTCCTCAATCATGACACCGTGCACTTTTTCCGCCGGAACCTCGTATCGCGGGTGACGGACGGAATCCGGCCGCTGGGTTTCGATGTCCTGATACAGCGTCCCGCCGGCCGCCGCGATCATGATTTCAAAGCCGCGGCAGATAGCGAGAAACGGGATGTTTTGCAGGGCGCATTTTTGGACCAGGTACATTTCCGTTTCGTCGCGGAGGGGATCCGTTTCCCCGCAGACCGGCAGGGTTTCTTCCCCGTACAGGGAGGGGCTCGGGTCCGCGCCGCCGGTCAGGAGAATCCCGTCCAGGTGGGAAAAGGCCTCGTCCAGCGTCTGCTGGTCGCTCGTCAGCGGAAGGATCAGCGGCAGCGCTCCGGCGCGGAGAAGCGCCTGCATATAGTCGTTGTTCAGCTGATAGCGCTGATGTTCAGCGTCAAAGGAAGGAGTAACACCGATGACAGGTTTCATAAAAAAGTCCTTTCCAAAATCATTCAATCAAGAAGGTTCAAATTTCAATCATTTTGCCGGTTGCAGAAGACCGGAACAACGTACATGCGGGCTTTATTTAAAGCTCCGATGCGTGTATATCATAAAAGGATTGCTCCGCCTTGTCAAGCAACGGTTTCGTTCCCGGGTTGTATCCTTTAGAAAAGCGAAAATCTTTTTCTTGTGCTTTGTGCGTAAAAATGGTAAAATAGGTGAAACTGATCTCAACGGGAGAGGTGATTGAATGCTTGTCAGCAAATTTGGCGGCAGTTCCCTGGCGGACGCGGAACAGTTCCGCAAGGTGAAGGAAATTGTATTGGCCGATAAAAATAGAAGATATATCATCCCGAGCGCTCCTGGCAAACGGGGCCCCGGCGATGAGAAAATCACGGACCTGCTCTACCAGGCGGCCGCCTGCCGCCAGGTCGGGAGCCCATTCCTGCATCTGCTGGAGCGGATCCGTTACCGCTATGAGCGGATCGCCCAGGATCTGGAACTGGACGTTCCCCTGGAGCAGGAGTTTACCACCATCGCATCCAAGATGATGAGCGGCATTTCCAGGGATTATGTGGCCAGCAGGGGCGAATATCTGAACGGCCTCCTGCTCGCGGCATATCTGGATCTGCCGTTTGTGGACGCCGACAAGGTCATCCGTTTTGACAAACACGGCGTGCTGATGGAAGAAGAAACCAACAGCTTGATCGCCGATACCCTGAGCGCCCTGCCCGGGGCGGTCATTCCCGGCTTTTACGGGGCGGATGAGGATGGCTGCATCCATACCTTCTCCCGCGGCGGCAGCGATATTACCGGCGCTCTGATCGCCCGGGCCGTCAACGCGGACGTATATGAAAACTGGACGGATGTCACCGGCTTCCGCATGGCGGACCCCAGGATCATCCCGGACGCCCAGTACATTTCCAGCATGACCTACCGCGAGCTCCGGGAGCTTTCCTACATGGGCGCTTCCGTGCTGCATGAGGAAGCCATTTTCCCGGTGCGCCGGGCGGGCATCCCCACGAACATCCGCAACACCAATGACCCGAAGCACCCCGGCACCATGATCCGTCATAACGCGGACCGCTCGGAGCCCGAACACGTGATTACAGGGATCGCCGGGCACAAAGGTTTTTCCATCCTGACCATCGAAAAGGACCTGATGAACGCGGAGTCAGGCTTTGGCCGCCGGGTGCTGCAGGCGGTCGAAGAATGCGGCATCAGCTTTGAGCATCTGCCTACCGGCATCGATACCATGTGCGTGGTCATCAACGAAAAGGAGCTGGCCCCGCACCGCGAGCAGCTGGTAGCCCGGATCGTAGAGCTGACTCAGCCGGACAGTGTGACAATTCACGACCACGTCGCCCTGATCGCCACCGTGGGCCGGGGCATGGTGCGCAACTACGGTACCGCCGCCCGCCTCTTTACCGCGATTTCCTCCCAGGGGATTTCTATCCGGATCATCGACCAGGGCAGCAGCGAGCTGAACATTATCGTCGGCGTGGACGAGGATGATTTTGAAAACGCCGTCAAAGCGATTTACGATACCTTTGTCAGAGAATAACCTTCCCAACCGTCTCATGTGAAAGGAGGAACAGGCAGATGAAACTGGTCATTGCCATCGTACAGGATGAAGATTCTTCCCGTCTGATTACGACCATGATGGATGAAGGCTTCGGCGTTACCAAGCTGGCGACAACGGGCGGTTTTCTGAAAGCGGGCAACACGACGCTGCTGATCGGTCTGGAAGATGACCGTCTGGAGCAGTGCGTAGGACTGATTGAAAAGGTCTGCAAGAGCCGTCGTCAGATCGCTTCCACCAACATTCCGATGAGCGGCACCTCTACCATGTACGCACCCTATCCCATCGAGGTGACGGTGGGCGGAGCAACCATTTTCGTCTTATCGGTGGATCAGTTTGTCAAGTTCTGAGATTACCCTGAAGGGGTTTGCCAAGCGCTGCGAAGCGGTACGGGATCTGATTGATTCTCTGCTGGCCGGGAGGATGGAGCAGTCCGTCCTGCTTTGCGGAGCCTGCGGCGTTGGAAAAAGCACCCTGGCCACATTGCTTGCCCAGGGGCTTTTGTGCGGGGAAGAAGACATGGCCCGCCGTCCCTGCGGCGTCTGCAAAAGCTGCGTAAGGGTACAGAAGGGCACCCATCCGGACTGTCTTAAACTGCAGCCGGACAAAGGAAAAAAGACGGTTTCCGTTGAAAACGTGAGAAGCGTATTAAGCGTCCTGTCCCGAAGCCCCTTGGAAGGGGCCAACCGGGCCGTGCTGATTCCAAGGATGGAACAGCTGACCGACGCGGCGCAGAACGCGCTTCTTAAAACCCTGGAGGAAACGCAAAAGGGGACCTGGTTTCTCCTGACGACCGACAATGAAACCAAGGTGCTTTCCACGATCCGCTCCCGCTGCCGGACGGTGCGGGTCGCTCCTTTTCAGGAGGAGGAGATCGCTTCCATTCTTTTATCCGAAGGCGTCCCGGCCTCTCGGGCGGAAACCGCCGCGGCCCTCTCGGAAGGAAGCCTGACTTCGGCACGGGAAATCGCCCAGGATGATTCCTTTGACCGCACCCAGGAATGGACGGTTTCGCTTTTATTTTCAGGCCGGGGATTGGAAGATTATGCCAGGCTGTCTTTCACGCTTAAAAACATCAAGGATCAGACGGACGATATCCTGCGCCTCGGCGTGCAGGAGCTGCGGCTGCTGATCCGCCGCTCATCTGCCGGGGAATCGCTGCCGGATTGGGCGGACGGCGTCTGGAGCCACGCGCCCATTGAGCGATGCCGGGCTGTACTGGAAATGATTCTGCAGGCACAGAGGATGCGCCAGTCCAACGTCAGCGCATCGGCCGTTATGGATATGCTTGTTCAGCAAATTACGGAGGAAACTTCTACATGGTCACTGTAATTGGCGTTCGTTTCAGGAACGCCGGAAAGCTTTACTATTTCGATCCGAAAGATCTTGCCCCCGCTCCGGGTCAGGCTGTGGTCGTCGAAACGGCCCGGGGCCTGGAATACGGGGAAGTGGTCACCGGTCCGTCCGAGGTGGAAGACGACGCCATTACTCCTCCGCTTCGCCCGGTCATCCGCATCGCCACCCCGGAGGACACCGCCCATCACGCCGAAAATATTTCCCGTGAAAAGGACGCCATGGCGACCTGCAAGGAAAAGATCGCGGATCATCTGCTGCAGATGAAGCTGGTCGGCTGCGAATATACCTTTGACAACAGCAAGATTCTGTTCTACTTTACGGCCGATAAACGAGTGGATTTCCGTCTGCTCGTCAAGGATCTGGCCAGCGCCTTCCATACCAGGATCGAGCTCAGGCAGATTGGCGTCCGGGACGAAGCCCGGATGATGGGCGGGCTTGGCATCTGCGGCCGTCCGCTTTGCTGCAGCCGATTCCTGGGGGATTTCCATTCCGTTTCTATTAAAATGGCCAAGGAGCAGAACCTCTCTCTGAACCCCACCAAAATCTCCGGCGCGTGCGGCCGTCTGATGTGCTGCCTCCAGTATGAAGAGGAGTTCTACGAGAAGGTCGGCAAGGAACTGCCACGCGTGGGTCGGGCCGTACGCACACCGGACGGGGACGGCATCGTGACGGAAGTCAGCATTCTCAAGGAGCGGGTAAAGGTCCGCGTCCCCAAAGGGAATGATGATTTTGAAATCCGTGAATATCCTGTCGCGGATGTTCAGAAGCTCAGCGGGGCAAAGCCCCTGCCGCGGGTCGACCGCCCGCAGGACGATCAGGAGGACGATGCGCCCGATCCTGAAATCATGCAAGCCCTGAAAGCCGCCGAAATCGATGTACCCGACGACGACGCGCCGATGCCCCTGGCGGAGGATGAGACGGAGGAGGTTGAAGCGCCGAAAGAGCGCAAGCCCCGTCCGCCGCGCGAACAGAGGCAGCGTCAGCGCCGCGGCAACCCGAAGCAGAACCGCGAAACTGAACGGCCTTCTTCTCCTGCCAATAATGAGAAAAAGCCGAGCCCCGCTCCTCCCGCGCCGCGTCAGGAAAACGCCGCTCCATCTCGCCCCGCGCAGGAACAAACTGCGCCCAAGCGCGATCCCTGGACGGTGCCGGAAGAGTTCCGGCAAAAGCACTGAGCGCTGTTGATCAGTAATCCATCTTTGTCTTGATTCAAATACCTGCCCTGTCGGGGACAGGTATTTTTTTCAGGAACGCATTTTAAAAGGTAACATTTGATGAAATACTATTTCCCGGACGATTACGATGGTTTTTCCTGTTTGAAGGGTCAGTGCCGCCATACCTGCTGTGCCGGGTGGGAAATTGATATTGATCCGGAAACCTGGCAGATCTATCAGGAACTCCCCGGCCCTGTCGGGGTGAAGGTACGTGCTTCCGTCACCCGGACAGACGATGCCGTTTCCTTCCGTCTGGATCAAAACGGCCGCTGCCCGATGCTGAACGAAGACAACCTTTGCACCCTGATCCTGGCCTTCGGGGAAGACGCCCTTTGCGATATCTGCACGGACCACCCGCGCTATCGGAACTTCTTTTCGGACCGGGTGGAAACGGGGCTTGGGCTTTGCTGCGAGGCCGCGGCTAGGCAGACGGTGTACCGGAAAACGCCCTACCTGCTTCGCCTCGCTAAAGAAGAACCCGGGGGAGCGCCGCTGACAGAGGAGGAAGAGCGAATCATTTCCTTCCGCGCCAATATGGCCGCCATTTTCCAGCGGGAAAACGTTCCCTATGAAAAGAAAGAGGAAGAAGCGCTGACCCTGCTGCCCAAGTTCCGATGGCCCGGAGCGGAAAAAGATTTATTATTTCTGATGAAGTTGGAACGGCTGGACAAAGCGTGGGAAACCTCCCTGCTCCGGCTCGGCGCTGCCCACGGGCGATCCAGAAATCATCCCGACTGGGACGGCGCTTTAAGCCAGCTGGCTGTCAGTTTCCTGTACCGTCATCTGCCAGACGCGGCGGAGGACGGGCTGCTGAACGCGCGAGCGCTGTTTAGTCTCTGGTCTGTCCAGCTGATCGACGCGATGACCATGACCGACGACCTGGACGACCTTGCCGAGACCGCCCGCGCCTATTCCGCCGAGATCGAATATTCAGAGGATAATCTGAAAGCCTGCTTTTCTTATCTCAATGCCTGCTTCCTGTGAAACCTGATCCGGTTCAGGCTTGCCAAGCAGGAAGTTTTTTCGTATAATGGGAGAGGTTTCAAAGGAAAACCGGAGGATCAATATGCCCAAGAAAAATCAAAACAACAAAACCATGCCATATATCCCCCTGAGGGGGCTGATGGTTTTTCCCAGGATGTCCCTGCACTTTGACGTGGGCCGTCCAGGGTCTGTCCAGGCGCTTGAAAAAGCCATGGTGGAGGATCAGCGCGTCCTCCTGCTGACTCAGAAGGATGAAAACGACGATCATCCCACCCTCGAAAAGCTTTATCCCGTAGGCATCGTCGCCCACATCAAGCAGGTGGTGAGCCTGCCGGGAGACGCCCTGCGCGTCCTGGTGGAGGGAGAAAACCGTTTCCTGATCCGGGAACTTACGGAAGAGGAAGGCTGTCCCTTCGCTGCCGGCGAAATGATCGACGATACCGATCAGCCGAGCCCTGAGCTTGAAGCCCTGATCCGGACCACACAGCGGGTTTTTGAAGAATACGCCCGGGGTAACGGCAGCCTGTCTGCCGAAATGCTGCGCTCCGTCCAGCAGGTCAAAAGCGCTTCTGCGCTGGCAGACCTGATTGCCGCAAACGCTTTGACCCGCTTTGAAGACCGCATTGCCGTACTGCAGGAGGTCGACCCGGAAAAGCGCCTGGAAGCGCTGGACGTGATCCTGATGCGGGAAGGCGAACTGGCCGTGATCGAGCGGACGGTACAGCAGCGCCTCAAGCAGCAGGTGGATAAAAACCAGAAGGATTACTACTTAAGAGAGCAGATTCGTGCCATTCAGGAAGAGCTGGGCGAAGGGGAGGGCCGGCTGACGGATCGCCTTCGAAAGAAAGCCGAGCAGCTGCCCCTCAACGAAGAAGCCAGGGAGCAGGTCCACCGGGAACTGGACCATCTGGCCGGCATGCAGACCGGTTCCCCGGAAATGACAGTTACGCAGAATTACATCGAATGGATTCTCGATATGCCCTGGGGGAAGTATACCCGGGACAATCTGAACATCCAGCGGGCCCGCCGCGTGCTGGATGAGGATCATTACGGCTTAAAGAAGGTCAAGGACCGGATCATCGAGTATCTCGCCGTGCTGTCCATCCGCCAGAAGGAGGGGCAGGACCTCAATATGCGCGGGCCGATCCTCTGCTTTGTCGGCCCTCCGGGCGTCGGAAAAACCTCCATCGTCCGCGACATCGCCAAAGCGGTGGGGCGCAAGTTTGTGCGCATGTCCCTGGGCGGCGTTCGTGACGAAGCGGAGATTCGCGGGCACCGCCGCACCTACATCGGCGCGGTTCCGGGCCGTATCATCTCCGGCATCCGCCAGGCCGGGTCCATGAATCCCGTGTTCCTCTTTGACGAGATCGACAAGATGGGCAACGATTACCGGGGAGATCCGGCCAGCGCCATGCTGGAGGTCCTCGATGGGGAACAGAACAACGCCTTCCGGGATCATTACCTGGAAATCCCCTTTGATCTTTCCCAGGTGATGTTCATTACCACCGCCAATACCAGGGACAGTATCCCGCTGCCCCTGCTCGACCGGATGGAGATTATTGAAGTTCCCTCCTATACGGAAGAGGAAAAGCTACAGATTGCCCGGCGGCATCTGCTGAAAAAAGAGATCGCCGAATACGGCCTGCCGGCCAAAAGCGTCCGCATCCCGGACAAGTTCATGAAGAAGCTGATCGAGGATTATACCCGGGAAGCCGGCGTCCGCATCCTCACCCGAACAATCGGCCAGGTGGTGCGTCGTGCGGCTGTGGATATGCTGGAAGAAGAACAGTCCTCCGTTACCGTCACCACGGAAAAGTTGACTGCTTACCTCGGGGCCGCCAGATATCTGCGTGATCTGCCTGAAAAGAAGCCGATGGTCGGCGTTGTCAACGGTCTGGCCTATACTTCTGTCGGCGGGGAAACCTTGTCGGTCGAGTGCACGGTCATGCCCGGGAGCGGTCAGCTCTCCCTGACCGGTCAGCTGGGCGACGTCATGAAGGAAAGCGCCAAGGCCGCCCTGAGCTGGGTGCGCACCCATCAAAGCGAGCTTCATCTGGACGAGGAATTCTATAAGAAGCTGGATATTCATATCCATGTGCCGGAAGGAGCCGTTCCGAAGGACGGTCCGAGCGCCGGTGTCACAATGGCCACTTCCCTGGTTTCCGCCCTGAGCAACGTTCCCGTCCGGCAGGACGTGGCGATGACAGGGGAGATCACCCTGCGGGGCAGGGTTCTGCCCATCGGCGGCGTCAAGGAAAAGCTGCTGGCCGCCTACCGCGCCGGGATCCGGGTGATCCTCCTGCCCAAAGAAAACCAGAAGGACCTGGAGGAAGTGCCGGACTATGTGCAGAAAGCCTTCCAGATCATCTTTGCCGAAGATATTTCGGATGTCTTGAAAACGGCGCTGGTTCACGAAAGCGAGTAAGTCTATGGAAATCAATCAGCCGGAATTTATCACTTCCCTGACGGAATACAAAAAATTCCCCGGTATCGGAAGGCCGGAGATCGCTTTCGCGGGCCGAAGCAACGTGGGCAAAAGCTCCCTGCTCAACAGCCTGGCGCGCCGCAAAGCCCTTGCCAAGGTCAGCGCTACGCCGGGAAAAACCCGTATGATCAACATCTTTAACGCGGATGGTACGTTTTTCCTGGTGGACCTGCCCGGCTACGGCTTTGCCAAGGTGACCCAGCAGGAGCAGGAACGCTGGGGGAAGATGATGAGCGGGTATTTCCAGACGAGCAAAAGCCTGCGCCTGACCCTTCACCTGGTGGACATCCGTCACGAGCCCACCCGGGACGACGTGACGATGAACCGCTTTCTGCGTCAGACGGAGCAGCCGTTTTTTGTGGTCGCCACCAAGGCGGATAAGATTTCCAAGGCGCAGCGCCAGAAAAACATTGCTCTGATCGGCCGGGCCCTGGAGGTCCAGCCCTGGCAGATTCTGCCTTATTCCTCCGAAACGGGGGAAGGCCGGAAGGAGCTGCTCAAGGTCATTGAGGACGCGCTGAAGGCCGGAAAAGAAAACAAGGAAACCCTGTCTGCGGAAGATGCGGAATAATCAAATGACGATCTGTCCATTTTGCGCCGTCAGAAAGGAATTCAACCTATGATAACAGTACAGCAGGCCGCTCAACTGGCCCGGCAGGCTTCCTGGGACCTTGCGTCCCTGCCCGAGGAAATCCGCAATGACGTCCTGAATCGGATGGCGGACACCCTGGAACAAAACCGGGAAAAGATCTTTGAAGCCAACCGCCTGGATATGGAAAAAGGCCGGGAAGAGCAGCTGGCCGGCCCCTTGCTTGCCCGTCTGCTGATGGATGAAAAGAAGCTGGCCGGCGTGGTCAAAGGGCTCAGAGACCTCATGCGCCTCCAGGATCCTCTTGGGAAAACACTGCTTTCCAGGGAGCTGACGGATGGGCTGGACCTGTACCGGATTACCTGTCCCATCGGCGTACTGGGCATCGTATTTGAGAGCCGTCCGGACGCCCTGGTGCAGATCGCCTCTCTTGCGCTCAAAAGCGGAAACGCTGTTCTGCTGAAAGGCGGCCGCGAAGCCCTGGGCACCAATGAGGTACTGTTCTCCGTCATCGACGAAGCAGCCCGCTCCGCCGGCGTTCCGGAAGGCTGGGCCCATCTGCTCCGCACCCGGGAGGATGTCACCGACATGCTTTCCCAGGAGGGGCTGATCGATCTCCTGATCCCCAGGGGCAGCAACGCGTTTGTCCGCTACATCATGGAACATACGCACATTCCCGTGATGGGGCATGCGGACGGTCTGTGTCACGTTTATGTAGATGAAAGCGCCGATCTTGCGAAGGCTGTAAAAGTGACGGTGGACGCCAAAACGCAGGCCTACGCCGTCTGCAACGCGGTGGAAACGCTGCTGGTTCACGAAAAGATCGCCCCGGCTTTCCTGCCCGCCCTCAAAGCGGAGCTGGATCAAAAGAACGTTGAGCTCCGGGGAGACGACGGCGTCCGCGGCATCATCGCCTGCGAAACGGCGACGGAAGAAGACTGGCAGACGGAATATCTGGACGCCATTCTGTCCGTGAAGCTGGTCTCTTCCCTGGACGAGGCCATCGGCCACATCAACCGCTATGGGTCCCATCACACCGACGCCATTCTGACGGAAAACATGGAAAACGCCCGCCGCTTCGTTTCCCGCGTAGACAGCGCCGGGACCTATGTCAACTGCTCCACCCGCTTTGCGGACGGCTACCGCTACGGCTTTGGGGCAGAAGTCGGCATTGCCACCGGCAAGCTTCACGCCCGCGGCCCGGTCGGCCTGGAAGGACTGTGCACCTATAAATACGTTCTGATCGGCCGGGGCCAGACCGTCGCGGAAACGATGTCGGACTCCTTCTCCTATACGCACAGGAATACGGACACACCTTGCCCGCTTGCATAATCAATCTTTATAAAAAACTCCGGGGGCCGCTGCGCTGTGCAACGGCCCCAGAGTTTTGATTGGGAGTTATTCGATTAATATCCGCTAAAGAGCTATTACAACCCCGTTTATTCGATGGTTCCGAAAGCGGCGATTGCTTCGTCTACGGTCATTCCGCCATTGCACACCTGCCAGACGGCCTTGCGCACCTGCCAGTCTGCCGCACTTGACAATTCAAGCTCCGACAGGTTGATGATGCGATCGCTGGAAAGGCTGCCGAAGGAGGCATACACCTCGTCCAACGCCATGTCTTTGCACGGCGTCACCATGCGCTTGGCGCGGGCCATGCGGTTGAGCTCCTCGCTGCTGACCAGGAAACGCATGAATTCGTTGGTGATGGCCAAATTCTTGCTGTTCTTGTTGACCGCAAAGCCCATGGAAATGGAATTGACAAAATAACCTCCGTCCTTGGTGGAGGGAACGGGATGGAAGCTGTAGCGGAAGGGATGGGCGGTAAAGGCCTCGGACTGGCTTTCCCGTTTTTCCGTTCCGGAGACAGTGTTGGCAGTGGCCAGCATCATGGGGACGTCTCCCTCGAAAAAGCGCATGATGACCGCGTTATAATCGTTCTCCAGCTGGTTGCAGTTTTCCAGGCTGATCAAGCCGCGCTTCATGAAATCCTCCGCCTGCTCCAGGATGGGGCGGACGGTATCAGCCGCGGCGGGCGTCATGGCGTTTACTTCCCTGAGCGCGTCCGGGCTGGCTTGCAGCTGGGCGCAGAAGTAGGGATAGTACAGCGGGAGAAGCAGGAAGCTGTTCTGGTTGAAGCTCATCACGGGGCTTTCGTACCCGGCTTTCTTGAGGGCTTCGCAGACGGTCATCAGTTCTTCATAGGTCTTGGGAACAGAAAGTTTTTCTTTTTCAAAAATGGCTTCGTTCACCAGCATGCCGTAGGTGGTGGTGTAAACGGGCACGCTGTACACGCTGCCGGACTGCCCTTTGTACAGAAGGCTTTCCCGGATGCAGTCCAGACCGATGCGGAGGGACGGATCGGCAAGATTCTCAGCGGACGCATAGACACCTTCGCCGTTCTCCCGGCCGCTCATGGAGGGATAGACAAAATAAATGTCCGGCGCATCCGCACTGTTCAGCGCCGTCTCGAGGATACCACTGTAGTTATCCAGATAGGTGTAGCTCAGCTTGACCTCAGGATAGTATTGGTTGAAGCGGTTGAATTCCTCTTCCAGAGCCTCAAAATTGTTGTAATGGCCGACGACGTTGATTGATCCGACGGTCTTGGTGTCCAGCTCCGGCGCAAAGCCTGCCGCAGCATTCGGCTGTGCCGGGGTTTCCTGGCTGGAGCAGCCGCTCAGGCAAAGCGCAAGCGCCAGGCAAAACGCGGCTACCATGATTTTTTTGTCTGTCCTTCTCACTTTTTCTGTTCCTCCCTGATTCTTCTGATTTCCTTGAGTACCAGCTTCATGTCGATGGGTTTGGCGATATGTCCGTTCATCCCGGCGGCGATACATTCGGCCACGTTTTCGGAGAAAGCGTCCGCGGTCATCGCGATGATGGGAATGCCAGCTGCCCAGGGATCGGGCAGGGCCCGGATGGCCCTGGCAGCGTCCAGCCCGTTCATCACCGGCATCTGAATGTCCATAAAAATGAGGTCGAAATCACCTTTTTCGGCGTGCGTCATGCGGTCGACGGCCAGTTGTCCGTTTTCCGCCCGTTCGGCGGTAATGCCGTGCATCGAAAGCAGCATGGAGATGATTTCCCAGTTGATGTCGTTATCCTCCGCCACCAGGATGCGCATGCCGGCGATGTCTGATTTGTCGTCTTCCTGATTTGCGTTGTTCTTTGCCTTGCCCAGCGCCTCGCTGAGCTTTTCGTACAGGGTGGAGCGGAACAGCGGCTTGCTGATGAACCCGCTGATGCCGGCATCCTTGGCAGCCTCCTCCAGGTCGGACCAGTCGTAGGCCGAAATCAGCAGGATCGGCACCTGACTGCCCACGCTTTCCCGGATCTTCCGGGCTACCTCGATGCCATCCATATCCGGCATCTTCCAATCCAGGATGACCACCTGATAGGTTTCCCCGCCGGAGGCCATCCGTACGGCTTCCGCCCCGCTGAGGGCAGTATCGGCCTGCGCGCCCAGAGACAAAAGGGTATCCTTTGCGGTGGTGAGGAGGACTTCGTCGTCATCCGCGATCAGCACACGGATGGGATCGAGCTTCATTTCTTCCGCCGGCTTATCCGCCAGGGGCAGACAAAGCGTGACCGTAAAGACGGTGCCCTTGCCCAATTCACTCTGACAGTCAATGCTGCCGTGCATCAGGTCGATCATCTGCCAGGTGATGGCGAGGCCGAGGCCCGTTCCCTGAATCGTGTTCACCCGGCTGTCCGTCTGGCGCGAGAAGGGCTGATACATTTTCGCCATAAATTCCGGGGTCATGCCGATGCCCGTATCGGCCACCCGGTAGATCAGGCGCACGGTGCTGTCGCTGTCGCCCGTCTCTTCCCTCAGGTCCACAGAAACCCGGCCGCCCGGCTCTGTATATTTGAGGGCGTTGGAAAGCAGGTTGATAAAGATCTGGTTGATGCGCAGCTGGTCCGCGTACAGGTACTCATGCTCAAAGCGGTTGACGCGGAAATTAAAGTCGATGTTCTTTTCCCGTACCATGGGCTGGGAGAGGTTGATCAGGTTTTCGGCACATTCTACGATAGAGAAGGTGACGGGGCTCAGGCTCAGCTTGCCGCTTTCCACCTTCGATATGTCCAGAATGTCGTTGATCAGCGTCAGCAGATGGCTGCCCGCTAGGCTGATCTTGTGCAGGCTTTCCCGGACAGTTCTACTGTCCTCCACATTTTTCTCTGCGATGGCCGTCAGCCCGATGATGGCGTTCATGGGGGTGCGGATGTCGTGCGACATGGTGGAAAGGAAATCAGTCTTAGCCTGGTTGGCACGTTCTGCCTCAGCCGCGGCGGCCTTTAACTGCCGGTTCAGCCGCACGAGCCACATGATGTTGAACGCCAGCAGAGCCAGAAGACCTACGGAAATGATCACGATGAGGATCCAGTCCATGGCCGTTCGTCCCAGCTGGCTCATTGGAATCATGGTAACCAGGATCCAGTGGTCCGTGGAATTGACCCGGGTATGCGCCGCCAGGCACTGCTGGCCCTGTGCATTGCTCAGAACCAGCGTACCGGGCCTTCCGGAGACAGACTGCTTTACCTCCTCCATATGAGCCCTGCCTGCGTGGTTATAGGACTGGTAGAACTCATAGAAATTGGTATTTTTAAAGGAATGGCCGTGGATGATGTAGTTACCTTCCAGATCAATCAGAGAGACCTCGGCGCTGCGGTAATCCTCCGTAGGGAAGGTCCATCTCTGTTCAAAGGACGCCACCGGGATAATCCTGAGCAGGACCGCCTCCCTGGAAGGACCCTCCGGCGTTTCCAGAAGCGTGATGGGGCTGCAGAAGGCAATGGACTGAATCGCGTTGGTCGGGTTGGTATAGGCGCGGGTCACGTTGACGGTGCTTTCTTTGCCAAGCAGTTCTTCAAAGCCGCCGCTGAAAATGTTGATGTTGGCATAGGAAACAGCAAAGTCTCCGTCGCTTCCGGCCTTCGGAACGGTGGAAATGCCGCTTAGCTCCGCTCGGTCCGTAAAAAGGATGTGGGCCATGATTTCCGGCGCGGTAACGGAAGCGCCCACGAAATCGATGGCCTCCTGCGCGGTCATATGGCTGGCGTTGATATAATTGGCCCAGCTTCTGCAGACCTGCTGTTCGCCCAGCAGATAATTGGTGGTCACATTTTCCATGGCCACCGTCATGTTTTCAAATGCCTCCGTCTGGGAGGCGAGGAGACGCCGATGCTCGCTGCTCGTATAAAACGTCAGAAACGTCAGAATGAGCAGCACAATCAGTACGTTCCCCAGGATCATCAGGCTCTTTTTCATCCGGGCCTCCGTAGATTTCAGCGAGGATCATTCATTCCATCTCAGTATAGCACTTTTAAGGAGCTTTGACAAATGAATAAAAGAATCTCCAGCATAAAGAGAAAATACATCCGAACTTTAAGAAAAACACTGCCGTCAAACAGCAGTGCTTTTCTGACTAAAAAATTAACGCTCAAGGTTTCATTGTCGGGAACAGCAGAACGTCGCGGATGGAGGAGGCGTTGGTCAGAAGCATGACCAGACGGTCGACCCCGACGCCGAGGCCGCCGGTGGGCGGCATGCCGATTTCCAAGGCGTTCAGGAAATCTTCATCGACGCCATGAGCTTCTTCGTCTCCCTGGGCTTTGAGGGCCGCCTGGGCTTCAAACCGGGCGCGCTGGTCGATTGGATCGTTGAGCTCGGAGAAGGCGTTGCCCATTTCCCGGCCCAGCATGAACACTTCAAACCGTTCGGTATAGCCGGGGTGAAGCGGGTCACGCTTTGCCAGGGGAGAGATCTCCACCGGGTGGCCGTACAGGAAGGTCGGCTGAACCAGATTCTTTTCGGCGTATTCGTCAAAGAACAGGTTCAGGATATCGCCTTTCTGATGACGCTGCTCGTATTCAATGTGATGTTCCTTGGCGACGGCGCGGGCTTCTTCCAGCGTGGAAATCTGATCAAAGTCTACGCCAGAATACTTTTTGACCGCTTCCACCATGGAAATACGGGCGAAGGGCTTGTCCAGATCCAGCTGAACGTCCCCGGTGTCCACCAGCCCGGTGCCGTTGACGGCGTGGGCGACATAGCGGAACATCTCTTCCACGATGTCCATCATGCCTTCATAGTTGGTATATGCCTGGTAGAGCTCCAGCATCGTGAACTCGGGGTTGTGACGGGTATCCATGCCTTCGTTGCGGAAAACACGGCCGATTTCATAAACCCGCTCAAAGCCGCCGACGATCAGGCGCTTCAAATGAAGCTCCAGCGCGATGCGGAGATACATATCTATATCAAGGCTATTGTGATGGGTGATGAACGGGCGGGCGGACGCGCCGCCGGCCTGGGTATGCAGGACGGGGGTTTCCACTTCCAGGAAGCCGCGGCTTTCCAGGAACGTGCGGATCGCGCTGATGACCTTGCTGCGCTTGATGAAGGTATCCCGCACTTCAGGATTGACGATCATGTCCAGATAGCGCTGACGGTAGCGCAGATCCTGATCCTGCAGGCCGTGGAACTTTTCGGGCAGGGGCTTGAGGCACTTGGAAAGAAGCGTCACCGTCTGCGCGTGAACAGAAATTTCTCCGGTCTGCGTTTTAAAGACAAAGCCGGTGATGCCAAGGATGTCCCCAATATCATAGCCCTTGAACGCGGTATAGGTGTCGACCCCGACGTCGTCCCGGCGGACATAAATCTGGATGTCGCCCTGGCCGTCCAGTAGATGGGCAAAGGACGCCTTGCCCATGACCCTGCGGCTCATCATGCGGCCGGCGATCGAAACCGTCTGGCCTTCGAGTGATTCAAAGCCTTCCAGGATCTGGCTGCTTTCGTGCGTTACATCGTATTTCGTGATCTGGTAGGGGCTGTTGCCGGCCTCCGTCAGTTCCGAAAGCTTTGCGCGGCGGATCTGCTCCTGCTCGGAAAGAGCGGGCACTGTGCGGACGGGTGCTTCATTCTTTGTCTGATCCTGCATACGTTTTCCCTCTGATCAATCTGCTTTTTCGATTTTCAAGATGATAAAGACAACTTCCGCGTCGTCGGGCAGATGGGCGACGGCTTCCTCGCCGATCCGCTTGCCGAGCAGCGCACTGCCGATGGCGGACTCGTTTGAGATCAGCCGTTTGGCCGGATTGCTCTCGCGGGCGCCGACGATCGTGAACACATCCTGTTCGCCGGGGGCGTAAAGGTCTTCGTCGGTGCAGGATTTGCACTCGATGGTCACGGCGGTGCCAATGCTGACGTGGTCCGTGCGGATGTCGTTTTCATCCACCACGATGGCGGTGCTGATGGTCTGCTGCAGCTCGGCGATTTCAGCCTCCAGCTTGGACTGCTCGTTTTTGGCGGCGTCGTATTCGGCATTTTCGCTCAGGTCGCCGAAACCGCGGGCGATCCGGATCTGCTCGGCAATTTCCGGGCGACGGACATTTTCAAGATAATTCAGCTCTTCTTCGAGCTTTTTCAGCCCTTCAGCCGAAACGATGGTACGGGGCGCATTCTCGTTCATGGGTAAAACTCCTTTCAAATGAAAAAAGCATAGCTATTATTTGCATCAAAAATCATAACCGGACGGGGCAAAAATGCCCCGCCCTGTCGAACTATTATACAATAGTTTCATCGGTTTTGCAACCGTTTTATTTCATCATCTCATCCATTCCGTAGATGCCGGGCGTTTGGTCGATGATGAAACCCGCCGCTTTCAGCGCGCCGCTGGCAAAGATCGCGCGGCTCTGCGCGTGGTGGGTCAGCGTGACGATCTCGTCGTTCAGGAAGAAATCCACCTCATGGTCGCCGCAGACGGTGCCGCCCCGGACGGCGTGAACGCCGATTTCACCGCTTTTCCGCCGGGTATTGTTGCCTTTCCGGCCGTAGCACAGGGTGGTATCCTCGTCGCAGAGCGCATCCAGAAGGGCCTTGGCCGTCCCGCTGGGGGCATCGTCCTTATAGCGGTGATGCTTTTCGATAATCTCGATATCCGCCTGAGGCAAAAGCTGCTTGGCCATAGCGATCAGCTTTTTGAGCGCATAGACGCCCTGGCTCATGTTGGCGCTGACAAACAGGGGAATGGAGGCGGAGGCTTCCCGGATCATTCCGTTCTCTTTTTCGCCGTAGCCCGTGGAGCAGAGCACGCAGGGCAGCTTTTTGGAAACCGCGTACCGGAGCAGCCCCTCCAGAGCGGAGGGCCGGGAGAAATCGACGATCACATCCGCTTCTTCCGCGATCGGGCTGTCAAAGCCGGGATACACGTGAAAAGAACCAGCTGTTCCTTCCGCCGACTGATCGATGCCGGCGGCGATTTCAAAACCGTTTTCAGAAGCGAGCATCGCGACCTGGCGGCCCATTTTGCCCAAAGCGCCGCATAAAAGTATTTTTTTCATCCGTTCTTTTCCTCTCCGGTCAGCACGTTCAGGCGGACCAGCTCCCGGCGGAGCGTTTCTTCCGCCTCCTGATCAAGGGGCAGCAGGGGCAGCCGAAGCGCGTTTTCGCACAAGCCCATCAGGCGCATGACCGCCTTGATCGGGATGGGACTGACCTGCTTGAACAAAAGACGAATCAGCGGCAGATACCGAAGCTGCAGCTCGCGGGCGGCAGTAATGTCTCCCTTCTGCCAGCTGTCCGTCATCCCGGAAACAGCGGCGGGCAGGGCGTTGCTCAGGACGGAAATGACGCCCTCGGCTCCCAGGGAAAGCATCGGCACGGTGATTTCATCTGATCCGCAGAAAATCGGCAGATCGTCCCCGCAAGCAGCCATTATATCACCCACCCGGCCGATATCTCCGCCGGCTTCCTTGAGGCCGATGATGTTGGGATGCCGGCTCAGGACCTTCAGCGTATCCAGCGAAATGGCCATACCGGTTCTGGAGGGAACGCTGTAGAGGATCACCGGTAACTCAGATTGGCCGGCGATGGCCTGATAATGGGCAATCAGCCCCTCCTGAGTGGTTTTATTGTAGTAGGGCGTTACGCAAAGCTGAGCGTCCGCGCCCAGCGCTTTGGCCAAAGCCGCCCGTTCAATCACATCTCTGGTATTATTTCCGCCCGTTCCGGCGATGACGGGGACGCGGCGGTGTACCTGCGCCACCGTGCGGCGGATGACCTCCTGCCACTCAGTAAGCGAAAGCGTAGCGGGTTCGCCCGTGGTGCCGCATGGAACCAGGGCCTGGACGCCGTTTTCAAGCTGATACTCAATCAGCTTTTCCAGCGCCTGAACGTCGACGCTTCCGTCCTTCTTCATCGGTGTGATCAGCGCGGTAGCCGCTCCTTGAAAAAGCGGGGTTTTCATCCGTTTTTCCTTCCTTCCTGAAAACGATGGGGCCGATTATTTGTGGACGATTTCGCCCGTCGCGCAGAGGAGCTCCGCGCTCAGAACGCCGCCGCCGGCCGCCCCGCGGAGGGTATTGTGGGACAGGCAGACAAAGCGATAGTCAAAAATCCTGTCTTCACGGAGACGTCCGACCGTAACGCCCATGCCGCGCTCAAAATCCCGGTCCAGCCTGGCCTGAGGACGGTCCGGCTCTGTCATGTATTTGACAAAGGGCGTCGGGGCGCTGGGCAGCTTCAGCTGCTGCGGATAGGTGACCCAGTTTTCCCAGGCGGCGAGCATTTCATCGATGGAAGGCTTCTTTGTAAACTGTACGCTGACCGCCGCCGTATGACCATCCTGCACTGGGACGCGCAGGCACTGGGCGCTGATGACCGGGGAAACCGCCGGAACAATCGCGGAGGCGTCTGCGTTCGGACTGCCCCAGATTTTGAGGGGCTCCTGCTCGCTCTTTTCTTCTTCGCCGCCGATGTAAGGGATCACGTTGTCCAGGATGTCCGGGAAAGTTTTGAAGGTTTTTCCGGCCCCGCTGATGGCCTGATAGGTGCAGACCATGATCTTTTCAATGCCGCAGGAGAGGAAAGGCGTCAGCGCCGGAACATAGCTTTGAATGGAGCAGTTCGGCTTGACGGCAATGAACCCGCGGGCAGAACCGAGGCGCTTTTTCTGCGCGGGAATCACGGCGGTGTGAGCGTGGTTGATCTCCGGGATCAGCATGGGCACGTCGGGCAGGCCGCGGCATGCGCTGTTGTTGCTGACGATCGGCGTTTCCGTTTTAGCGTAGCGCTCCTCAAGCGCCCGGGTTTCTTCCTTAGAAGCGGAAATCGCGCAGAAAGCAAAGTCGATCTGACCGGCGACGGCTTCGACCTGTTCGGCGTCCTGCACCTTCATGCCGCGGATCTTTTCCGGAATCGGGTCCATCATGGCCCAGCGGGGGCCGACGGCTTCCTCATAGGTTTTCCCGGCGCTGCGGCCGCTGGCGGCGAGCACGGCGATCTCAAACCAGGGATGATCCGCCAGTAATGTGATAAAGCGCTGTCCGACCATCCCGGTAGCGCCGATGATGCCAACCTTGTATTTCTGCATGAATAAGCCCCCGATCCTAGTGGTTTTGCGTGAAAAACACGAAGCGATTATAGCATGCCGCCCGCAGTTGTTACAAGTTTTTTTGCTGTATTCGCGTCAGAACGGATACCCGTTAGCCAGGTTCTTTTTCTGAATGGTTTCGGGCCGCTCCGGCGGTGTGCAGCTCTGGCAGGGAACCAGTTCGTCGTAGGGCTCCTCGGTCAGCTCCCCGTAGGTAAAAGCGGTCAAGGGGTGGTACCGCTTGTTGACGCTGTGGCAGTACTGATTCAGATGATAACGGTTTCCGCCTACCTGGTTGTAATAAAGCACCAGGCTGTCATCGGGATAATTCGTGTAGCGTGTGGCGTCGTCCCAGATGATCACCTTGGTATTGATGGACAGGTTGTCCCACAGCCACTTCATGTTCTGCCCGTTTTCGTTTTTCGTGCGCTGTACCCGGACACAGCCGTGGCTCGCTTTCTGGCCCAGATACTGGGTCGTGGTGGAATAATCCTTATACCCGGTTTCCTGATCCCTGACCAGGGCCGGCACCTCATGGATCAGACACCCATTATTTAAAAGCAGGCCCATATCGCAGTACAGATTTCCCGCCCAGAAACCGCCGGTCCAGCTGACAATCAGAAATTCACCGGCGGGGGTTTCGTTCCACGGCTGGGAAGCGTTGACCTTTCCGGTGGATACCAGCAAAGTCCCGATGATCTTCCCTTTGGAAAAAATGTACATGGTCTGGGTATACTTATCGATCAGCAGGGCGTAATCCTCCTTGGGCTCCACCTGCTGCAGCACATCGGTCTTGACATAGCCCTGAATCAGCTGGGCCGTTTTTCCGTATCCGGCGACTCTGCCGTCCTTTTTATAGGTGTCGCCGTAGGAAGTGTTATAGGCTTCCACCAGCGTCCAGCCGCTGTCCAGCTGCTCGACCACATGGACGCCCTGGGAGCGGTAGGTAACTTCTCCAACAATATTGCTGCGGGAGGTGGAGCTGTCCGGCGTTTTCCGGAGCTTGTAGGTTTCCTTGGCGCTGTGCTTATGATCGTCCAGAATTGTAATAGGCTGCATCATGATGTCCCAAATCGCCTGTTCATCTTCTAATTTACCCAGCTCCATGGTCCAGTAGCTGTTTTCATCCTCAGAAGCGCGCAGAGCGCCGGCATATACGGGATGCTCGAGAGAAAGGTTTTCTGTTTCGTTCACCGCCTGAAAAGAAAGAAGCTGACTTTGGGAAACACTCTGATCCAGCACCGATAAGTCCCAGGGCCCATCCTGGGCTTCGGGCGATGGTTCCGGCTCCGGGGATGCTTTCGGCTCCGCTTCCGGCGTATCAGCGTCCTCCTCCTGCTCTACGCGGATGGACACCTGTCTGGAGCGGCTGGAAACGCCCTCCGCGCTGACCAGGGTCAAAAGTACGGAATAAGACCCAGCAGGCAGCGACTCCCCGTTTCTTTGAAGCTGCACCGAAAGCGTATTGCTGCCGGCCTTCACCGGCGTATGGCCCAGCTCCGTTCCATCCGCTGCGCTGGAAACGATCAGCTCTCCGGGGCAGGAAGCCTGCAGGTTGACGGCCATGGGGGAATTGCCAATAAGCTTGACGGAAACGCTGGAAAGAGCGAATGAAACATCCTGATTCTGCTGGGCTCCCGCAGGGATGGTCAGCAGAAGGAGAACGGTCACGGCAGTGAGCCAAAGGGCTAAACGGCGCATGCAAGCGGCCCTCCTTCCGTCAAATTTCCTGCTCCTCTTCCTTGGCCAGGCTGCTCCAGAATTCGGCCGTCCGGATCGCCCGGTTCCAGCCGCGCAGCAGGCGCGCACGTTCCTTTTCCGGCATTACGGGGGAGAAAGTATCCTGAATATGCCATCCCGCCGCGGTCTCCTGGAGCGTGGAAAAGAGCCGCGCGCCGAGGCCCGCCAGCAGGGCTGCGCCAAGGGCGGTGGTTTCCAGGACTGCGGGACGCTGCACCTGCAGGTTCATAATGTCCGCCTGGAACTGCATCAGGAAGCGGTTCGCGCTGGCCCCGCCGTCCACACGCAGGGCAGATGGAGCAGATCCATAGTCGCTGGCCATGGCTGTCAGCAGATCGGCCGACTGATAGGCGATGGACTCAAGCGCCGCCCGGACGGTATGATGAGCGCCTGTGCCGCGCGTCAGCCCTACCAGGATGCCCCTGGCGTACATATCCCAATAAGGCGCACCCAGGCCTGTAAAAGCAGGCACCAGGTAAACGCCGCTGTTACCGTCGATGTCTTTGGCGATTCCCTCTGAATCAGCCGCCTTCTGCACCAGCTTCATCTCGTCCCTGAGCCACTGAATCGCAGCGCCGCCGATGAACACGCTGCCTTCCAGGGCATAGGTGGGGACGCCGTTGAGCCGCCAGGCGGTGGTGGTGATCAGGCCGTGCTGGGACAGCTGACATTCGTTTCCAATGTTCATCAGCATGAAGCAGCCGGTCCCGTAGGTGTTTTTCACCATGCCTTTTTCAAAGCAGGCCTGGCCAAACAGGGCCGCGTGCTGATCGCCGGCGATCGCTGTCACCGGGATCGGCGTACCGAGGATATCCGGGTTCAGATTGCCGATGTACTGGGCGCTGTCGATCACCTGAGGAAGAAGAGCACGGGGGATTCTGAACAGCTTGAGCAGCTCGTCGTCCCATTCCTGGGTACGGATGTTGAACAGCATGGTCCGGGAGGCGTTGGTGGCATCCGTCACATGCGGGTGCCCCTGAATCAGGTGCCAGCAAAGGTAGCTGTCCACCGTGCCGAAGCAGAGATCGCCGTTTTCCGCTTTTTCCTGCAGCCCGCATTCATCTAAAATCCAGCGGATCTTCGTGGCGGAAAAGTAAGCGTCCGGCTTCAGGCCGGTTTTTTCGCGGATCAGGCCGGAAGCGCCGTCTTTTTCGATCTGCTCCACCATCGGGGCGGTGCGACGGCACTGCCAGACGATGGCGTGATAGACGGGCTGACCCGTCTGCCTGTCCCAAAGGATGGTGGTTTCCCGCTGGTTGGTAATCCCAATGGCAGCGATTTCGGCGGGGGAGATCCCGGTTTGACGCAGCACGGAGCGCAGCGCTTCGATCTGGGTGGATAAAATATCCGCCGGATCGTGCTCCACCCAGCCGGGCTGGGGATAATACTGCTTGAATTCATATGCGGAGGAGGCGATGATCTGCCCTTCCATGGTAAACAGCACGGCCCGGGAACTGGTCGTGCCCTGATCCAGTGCAACCAGATAACGCTGATTCATCATGGTCATTTCCTCCAATTTGATGCTTATTTAAGCTGAATGCCGTACAGCTTGGCGTTGTCCCTGGAGCAGGTGCCGATGACCAGAATGTCCCGGTACACGGCGGGGGAGCCTAGAATCTCTCCGCCCAGATCCAGCTGGGAAAGATGTACGCCGCTTCTGGCCTCGAACATATGGAGAACGCCGCTCTGATCCGCCTGAATGATGAAGGCGTCGCCCGCCTGGTTATAAACGGCGACAGGGGAGGAAACGGCCTCCGCGCTGAACTTGTAGTCCCAGATGACGTTCCCGGTTGCCTTTTCCAGGGCGACGATTTTGCTGCCGCCCTCCGTCAGCTGGTTGACGGTAAAGATGACCAGGTGGTCGATCGAATGCTGGCCGATCACCGGGCTTGCCTTGCAGCCAGACATTTCGGTTTTGTCGTGGACACAGGAGACACCGTAGGTCCAGTCGATTTCGCCGGTCATCGCGTTGATGCGGCGGATCGACACGTCTTTTTTGACCAGACGGTAGGCGTTGGTGTTGCCAGTATAGAGCCAGAGCTTGCCGTTTTCGTCAAAGTCCAAAGCGATCGCCGCGTCGGTGTTGTCTCCCAGATCGACAGCCCAGACGGTCGTCATGCTGTTGGTATCTACGCAGCGAAGCGCACCGTAGCTGTCTGCCATAAAGACATACTGGTTGTACATGGCGACGCTGCTCTCAATGCCGACGCGGTTGTCCTCCGACTTTTTCGCCTTGCTCATCAGATAGACGGGATCGTCCACGGAAATATCCAGCGCTTCCTCCGTCCAGCTGGTGTTGATGTGGACGGTATAGAGCAGACCGTTTTCGCCGGCGATGATCATATCGCCCGCCTTGGAATAGGTCGGGTCCTGAATCATGAGGGAGGTGCCGTCGAAAGCGCCGTTGGTGGTATACTGCTTCTGATCGTTGGACTGGCGGCCGTTTAAGAACATGACGCGGCTGCCGTCTAAGAGGTTATACAGGTAATGGCCGATCGCACCGGTCTTTCCGCCGGCAAGCTTGGATACGCCCTGACCGAAGGAAATCAGCGGGGCAGCCTGAGTGTAAACGGAGACGCTGCCTTTCAGCGGATAACCGATGGCAATCGGATCTCTGGTATCTGTGCCGTCCTTGAGGTCGACAAAATACACATTGCCGTCCTGGGAAGCGAAAATCACCTCGCGCAGGCCGGAGGTTTCCTTTTTCTCCGGGTAGATGTTCATCATGTTCCGGACGTCGCCGGCCCATTTGATGATGGCCGGCTGGCCGGTCCAGCCCATGCCGTACAGCGTGCCGCTGGAGGTTTTGATAGAGCCCATCTCCTTGGACCAGAGGATGGACATTTCGTCTTCCGCGATTTCCGCGGTGCCAAAAGCGGCGTTCCGGCGGAAATTATCTCCGCGGAAGGTAAATACGCCGCCGGCCCAGTAGCTGTACTGATCCGGGTTCAGGGCCATGATGGCTCGATCGCGGGTATAGTTTCTCTGCTGCTTTCCACCGATGTAGACGGAATTGATCGTCTGCAGCGATGCGGAAGCCTCAGCCGTCAGCTGGGGCATCGGGGTAATGGTCGGAACCGGCTCTGCCGTAGGTTTGGCCGGAGCGGGCGTAGCAGTGACGACGGGTTCCTTCGTCGCTTGCACAGGTTCTTTTGTCTGAACCGGCGTATCGGTACTCGGCGCATCGGGGTCTTCCGGCAGAGGCGTGGCGGCGGAGAAAACGAATACGCCGGTCTGTTCCGTCGGTGCTTCACTGGGCTGCGCCGGGCCGGTGGTCTGAGCGGAAACCACATATACGGTAGCAGCGGCCGCAACCTGTTCAGGAACCTGATCTGTAAAAGGCTCTTCCGTCTGCTGCTCGGAAACCATTTCTTCCGGGAGGTCTGTGCCCAGCGGTTCCTCTACACTCAGCTGCTGGATGATGACCGGCTCTTCGGCAGTACCCGCGGAAGCGGAAGCAGAAGAAGAGGCAGCCTGATAGGCCACCTGCACGGACTGGTTCGAGGTGATCCAGACATTGTTGCCCTGCTGGATGGACGCAAACACCAGGCTATCATAGGGCTGGCTGAAGGTAACGCTCAGCTCCCATACACGGCCGTTGTCGCTCAGGTCGTTCGCATAGGTGACAGAACTGGTGATCCGGTCGCCGTTCTGGTCGCACAGGCCGACGCTGGTCACGTTCTGGGTGGTGGTCATGTTGAATTTGCAGGTTTCTCCGATCTGGCCGGTGGGATTGGCGCAGCTGAACGAAAGCACCTGGGCCGGGGTTTCTGTCGGGCGGATCAGGCCGCCGACCCGGTTGACCACGCCGGTGATGCCGGATTTAATCTGATTTAAGCCGCCGATGACGCCGCTGTTTCCTTCCGGCAGGAAAAAATAAATTCCGGCGCAGAACAATACCAGGACCAAAACAACCGCCAGGACGATCTTCACCGTACCGGAGAGGCCGCCCTCCTGCTCTTCTTCCAGTTCTTCCTCTTCTTCGTGCACAGGACGGACCCTGGCCGGAGTAGCGGTATTGACGCTCGGGCGCTTGTTGGTTCTGCCGGCGGGACGCTGATACATGCGGTCCTGCTCGGAGGGCTGCGTTTCTTCTGCCGCCGGACGGGTTGCCCTGGCCGAATAGGGGGACTGATAGGCCGGCCGCTGCTGCTGCCGGACAGTCTGCTGATACCCAGTCTGAGTCATGCGTGTCTGCACTTCGTCAGAATTCTGAGCAGACCGGGTGAAAGAACGGCTGCGGCGGGAAAGCAGGGCTTCGTCTGATTTCAGATAATTTTCGTCCGGCCTTTCGTATCCGTCATAAACGTTTTTGTTGGAACGGTTTTGGGAAGCTTGGTTAGACTCAGGTCGGGCATAAGGATCCGCCTGCGGAACCTCCCGGTTTTGTCGGGGCGCAGCCTCCTGTTCCATATAACGATCCATCCGGCGATTCCTTCCCTGACGACGGGCTGCGCCGTTGTCTGTATCTCCATAATTGCTCATAAGCAACCCCCTTGCAAGAAATCACAATACTTCCTGATTATAACGCATTTACAGGGCTTTCACAAGTAAATTATCCTTCTGAAACGTGGAGGAAATATTGATTCAAACCGATGTAACAAAAACGTAACACACTTGACCAAAAAAAGAAAAAGATTTATAATAATTGTTGTTACTAAACCCGGGACGGCTCAGACGATTCCGGTTTTGGAGGATATGAACAAGAAATGAGTGCGGCAGTCAAACAGAGAAAAAAGCAGGCGGTCATCACGCGCACCACGGCGCAGGATGCCCTGATCCGATATATTCTGGGGATTCTCCTGATCGTTCTTGGCGCGGCGGCGCTGGCTTCTCTGTTTTCCGTGGACGGCGGCATCGCTTTCCGTCTGATCCGGGAAAGAATCTTCGGCCTAGCCGGCAGTTTTCCCTGGCCGCTGCCCTTCCTGATCATCTGGACCGGTGGGGCCATGATGCTGAGCTGCTATCACTCGGTCAACAAACGGTCCATTCTTTTTTCCTGGGTGCTGTATCTGTGCGTGCTGGCCCTGATGACCATGATGACCTATGTCAACGGCATCGGTCCGCTGATGAGCTATATCCGTTCCTACAACGCGGAACAGCGGCTGGGGCAGAGCCCCGGCTCTTTTGAAGGGTACATCGGCCAGATTTACGAATGGGGCGTCAACGGAAAAACCCCTTACTGCGGAGGCGGAGCCCTGAGCATGCTACTGGCTTTCCCAGCGTTTCGGCTGTTTGGAAATACGCTCGGCATCATCGTCCTGCTGGTGATTGCCGTCGGAAGCTGTCTGGCTGCTCTGAGAATCCGGGTCGGCGCGATGATCCGCGGCGGATCGGACTGGCTGGAGAAAAAGCACACAGAGCGCGCCGAAAAACATACCAGATACCAGGAACAGGGCGCGAGAAAACCGCAGGTTTCCATGGATACGCCCGCGCAGCCGGCCGGAGCGGAATATACCTTCGATACCTATGACGAAAGCAGCCAGGCTTATGCAGGCAATTCGCCGTTTGCTGGCCCAGCGGATCAGAACATACCATATTCCATGGACGAACGTGCCGGCGCTGCTCCCTATAGCGGCGAATCCCATTTTGTCCCGGTAGGAGACGGCAACAACCTCTATAACGAAGAGTTTGTTCTCCACCCCAAACAGAAGGAAAAGAAGCGCTCTTCCACAAGAAGCGAGAGCAAAAAAGCTGCACAAACGGAGTTGGACGACGGAAGCACACAGGCTTCCTTCCGCCCTGCGTTCGATGAACGGACAGCCGTTCCCGCCGCGGCGGTTCCTCTAGAGTATTCTGAAGAACCGGCACAAGCCTTGGAAGATCAGGCCCCCGAAACCGTTCCCATGACGGAGCAGGACTTTATGCCGCCCAACAGAAGCGCACGGAAAGAAGGGGGAAAGGCGCAGTCCAAACACGCTGAAGCTTCTTCTTCCAGGGCAAGCACGCCGTCTTCCGAGCCAGTGACTGAGCCGGTTCCGAAGCCGGCCCCAGCGAAATCTGAGACCGCGCAGGAGAAAAAAGAACTTTCCGAATGGCAGAAACAGCTGGAAAAGGTGTCCCGCGGGCTCTTCAGCAGTCAGCCGGTCAAGATCAAGGAAACTCCTGCTGAAAGGCCTCAGGTCGTGACGACCGATCCGGCGGTGCAGATGGACCGCCCGGTGCAGATCACGCCCACCAGGACGAAGGATCAAAGCACCCAAAACGGCAGAGAGGCCGCCCGTCTGGATGATACCCCAAAGCCCCAGCCGGCCATCCGGCCCAATCCGTTTTCTTCTCAGCCTTATACGCCGCCGCCCATCAATTTCCTTTCGGAGCCAAAGCTGATCAACCGGGCCGAATCCACGCAGGAAGACGAACGCCGCGCCCAGCAGATCGAAAGGACGCTGTCCACCTTCAATATCCAGACCAAGGTTTGCGAAATCACCCACGGGCCGGCCATCACAAGGTTCGCTCTGAAGATCGCCGAGGGAATCAAGGTAAAACAGGTGGTCGGGGTGCTGGACAATATCGCGCTGGAGATGGGTTCGGACCGTCTGCGCATCGAAGCGCCGATCCCCGGGACGAGCTATATCGGTATCGAAGTGCCCAACAGCAAGGTAAGCTCTGTTACGCTGCGCGAGGTGCTGGACAGCGAGGACATGCATAACGTCAAATCCCCGCTGGTGGTCGCCCTGGGCAAGGACATCGCCGGAAAGCCGATTCTGTGCGACCTTTCCCGCATGCCGCACCTGCTGATCGCGGGCGCAACGGGCAGCGGTAAATCCGTCTGCATCAACTCCATCGTCTGCAGTCTTTTGTACCGTACCTCGCCCGAAGATGTCCGGCTGATCATGGTGGACCCCAAGCAGGTAGAACTGCAGGTGTACAACGGCATTCCTCATCTGTTGATCCCGGTGATCAGCGATCCGAAGAAGGCCTCCAGCGCGCTGAACTGGGTGGTCAACGAAATGTTTGACCGTTACGGAAAGTTCAGCTCCCTGGGTGTGCGGAATCTGGACGGCTACAACAAAAAGGTCTCCAGGGAGAAAAAGCTGCCCAATATCGTGGTCATCATCGACGAAATGGCTGACCTGATGGAAGTCTGCCGAAAAGACGTGGAAGAAAGCGTCCGCCGTCTTGCCGCCCTGGCCCGGGCCGCGGGCATCTACATGGTGCTGGCCACTCAGCGTCCTTCGGTGGACGTTATCACCGGCGTCATCAAGAATAACATCCCGAGCCGCATCGCCTTTACCGTTTCCAGCGGCGTGGACAGCCGGACCATCATCGACGTAAACGGCGCGGAAAAGCTGATGGGAAGGGGCGATATGCTCTATCAGCCGACCGGCGCGTCCAAGCCGACTCGCGTTCAGGGCTGCTTCGTATCCGACGAGGAAGTGGCCCGCATTACGGAAAACATCATCGCTCGCTATCCGGCGGACTACAACACGGACATTCAGAACCAGATGGACAGCGCCCAAGACAGCGGCAGCGGCTCCCACAGTTCTGGTGACGAGCCGGTTTCAGACGGCAACGAAGGGGAATTCAATGACCTTCTTTCCAACGCCGTCCGTATGGCAGTGGAAGACGGACAGACCTCCATCAGCATGCTCCAGCGCAGACTGCGCATTGGATACGCCCGCGCTGGCCGCCTGGTAGATGAAATGACCAAGCTGGGTATCATCTCCGAATCGGAGGGCAGCAAGCCCAGAAAAGTGCTGATGACCAGGGAGCAGTATCAGGCCTGGTTGGAAGAAAACGAAGCCTCCTGAAGTGCATAAAAGAGAAAAAAACGGCCTTCCTGATTTGTCGCGTCACGCGTGAAGCGGCAGTCAGGAAGGCCGAATGTTTTTTGTGGATTACTCCGGAAGCGTATTCAGCTTTTCCGCAGTCCGGTTCAAAAGGTAGATGGAGCCGATGCAAAGAAGCACGACACTCAGGATCAAGCCGGCCAGCATCGCCGCTGCGCTGACATTGGACAAAAGGAACGCGATCAGAGCGACGGCAGCTGCGCATGCGATCCAGAGGATGATGCAGAAGAAGCTGTTGAAATTGCTCTTCATTGCCTCGGTCTCGGTCATCCAGTTGATCCTTGGATGACGTGCGTCAATCGTCATGCTGACCGCCGCAGGGACCACGCTGAGCATCAGGGCCAGCACGAATCCGACCAGCACATAGGGGACAGGCACGGGCGCTACCAGCAGCACCGGTACGCACAGCAGCAGCATGGAGATCAGGTTCAGCATCATGCTCACAGACAGCTTGGCCCAGAAGCGGATCTTCTGTTTTACGGGCAGAGACAGGGAAAAAGGATAACGCCGTCCTTCTCTTGAAATGGCTGTCGCCGGCAGCTGGTTGACCATGGTGCAAAGGAAGAAGATGGCCGTCATGATCGCAATCACCAGGCCAGCGTCCAACTGTCTGATGGCTTCCGCCAACCCTGTGGAAACTTCATCTGAGGAGATCTGCTGCCCGCTCATCCCGGTAAAAACACCGATCATCAGCGCAACCGGCATGATCAGACAGCCCAGGACACCGTTCAACAGATAAGACTGGGTGCGCAGCAGATCCCGCCATTCGAGCCGCATCAGTGCGCGGAACGGGGAAACGGCCTTGCCGGATACCTTCTGATTGCCTTTTGGGGCCGCTTTGGTCTGCTCGGTGGCAGAGACCGCGCAATCCAGATAACCTTTCGAGGTCAGGAGGTAGCAAAGGATCAGGCCTGCCGCGGACACCATGCAGAACAGCGTCATCATCCCAAAGCTTTCCGTAAAGCCCTGGGCCGCCCAGCGGGCCGGGGGAAAGAAGGAAGCGATTTTCTGAAGCAGTCCGTTCGGCTCGGTGATCATCTGAGCCATGGCCTGAGAACCGTTTCCCGCCCCTGTCATGGCGCCCATGGAGCTGCAGAAGATCAGGTAGCCCAGCATGAACACGATGGACAGGAAGGTCAGCGCCTGATCGCGGTGCTTTGCAAAGCCGCTCAGCTTCATCAGCAGGAAGGACAGAACCGCCACGATCGCCAGGGGCAGGGCCGGCAGAAATAGGAATACGGGGATCAATCTGATCGCCGGCAGCACCCAGGCGTCCTGGTCCAGCAGATAGAGCACGGCGGCCGGAATGACGATCGGAATATTGATCAGCAGGTCGCTGAAATAAAGATTGGTCAGCTTGGCCGCATAGATATGTCCAGATTTGACCGGGAGTACCGCCAGCCAGGTCACGTCTCTTCCCTGATACAGCTCAGAAAGGCTTTGAAAAAGCCCGAGCACCAGAGAACTGACGATGGCCAGAATAAACGCCATGGCAGGCAGAAGGGCTTCCTGGTGCATCTGTCTGAGCACGCCGTACACTTCATATTCCAGGTATACGACGCTGCCCAGGGCGAACAGAAGGACCAGGACCATCAGCACGCTTTTGACAGCCGTCTTGCCTTTTCTCCCGCTGTCTTTGAGGTTTCGCAGAGGGTTCATGCCGGCCAGGGTATTTTTCAGCATCAGCTTGGTCAGCAGAAGATATTGCTTCATTCTCCTTCCGCCTCCTCGGCCTGTGTCAGATCCAGGAACACCTGCTCCAGAGACGCGTCCCCGGTCTGATTGCGCAGCGCTTCGGGCGTTCCCTGGGTCAGCAGCTGGCCGTGATGGATGATGCCCACCTGGTCGCACAGCTTTTCCGCCACTTCCAGGACATGGGTGGAGAAAAATACCGTAACGCCATCCTTCGCCTGGGCACGCATTTCTTCCTTAAGTAAGAAAGAGGCTTTGGGGTCCAGGCCGACCATCGGCTCGTCCAGCACAAACACGGGTGGGCGATGGATCAGCGCACCGATGACGGAAATTTTCTGCTTCATTCCGCGGGAGTATCCCTGAATCCGGTCGCCGGCGGCGTCCTTCAGTTCGAACAGCTCCAGACAATGATCGATCCGCTGCTTCCTTTCTTCGGTGGAAACCTCAAAAATATCCGCCATAAAGTGCAGATATTCCATGCCGGTCAGCTTCTCGTACATTTCCTGGCTGTCCGGCACAAAGCCGATCATTTTCTTGACAGCCACGGGGTCCTGGGTCACGTCCACGCCGTTTACCAGCACTGTGCCGGAGGTGGGGCGTAGGACGCCGGTCAACAGCCGGATGGCAGTCGTTTTGCCGGCGCCGTTTGGGCCTAAGAAGCCGAATACCATGCCGTCCGGTACGGTCAGCGTCAGCTGATCCAGCGCAGGGCGGTCGCTTTTACCGTAAATCTTCGTCGCTGCCTTGAATTCGATCATAAAGAGTACCTCCCAACAGGTTCACGAAAGAATAACAGGATTACCTCGCGTTCGCCCAGAAAAACAGGGTCATGATGCCAGGACCGGTATGACAGCCGATGATGGATCCAACCCGCAGATGCTGAATATCGGCATTCGGGTTGATCTCGCGGACTTTCTCCGTCAGATACATGGCGTCTTCCTCACAATCGCCGTGGGCGATATAAACAGTATTCCAGCGGCTGCGGTCCGCGGTGGATTCATATTTTTCCGCCATCGCCTTTAAGGAACGCTTTCTGCCCATGACCTTGTCCTGGACGATCAGTTTTCCTTCAAAGTTCACGTTCATCAGTGGCTTGATCTTCATGATGTCGCCCACAATGGCTGTACTGCGGGAAACGCGCCCGCCGCGGTGCAGATAATCGAGCTTGTCCACGGTAAACCAGTGGTTGATGTGCTGGCGGTTTTCCGTCACCCAGTCCGCCAGCTGCTCGGCGTTCATCCCATGCTCGTCCCGCATCTGTAGTGCAAAATGGACCAGCAGGCCCTGGCCTGCGCTGGCGCAAAGGGAATCCACGACAAACAGACGGGCGTCCGGGTTCTTTTCCATCACCATGCTCCGGGCCAGCAGCGCGGTCTGGAAGGTACCGCTCAGGCCGGAGGAGAGGCTTAAATAAAGCACCTCGTGGCCTTCTTTGACCAGACGGTTAAACAGCGTCAGATAATCGTTCAGGTTGATCTGTGCCGTGGTGGGAACATCGCCGTTGCGCATCCTGTTATACAGGTCCAGCAGCTGAGGCGACCCGTCGTAACTGGTATAGACAAACGTCTCGCCGTTAATCGTGTAATCCATCGGGATCACGTACAGATCCTTCTGGCGGTCGATATAATCCTTGTTCAGGTCGCAGCCGGCGTCGGTCACGATATAAAAAGCCATAAAAACACCTCCGGTAGATTGCTTTGAAATAAAGCACCTTATTCTACCTACACCGCGATATTCTGTCAAGTATTCTGTCAAGCATGAGCCGAAATTGGTCAAGAATGACGCTGAAATTGGCTAAAATTGGCTTTGCTTTGCGGAAGCGGGGGAGCGTGGACGGGTATTTCCTCAAATGACATGGTTTTGTCATAATTGATCGATCATCCATTGATTGACAATCCTTTTGGGCATGTTATAATCATAAAGATGCCGTTTTCTTATGAAGGGGTGGTGTATTTGAGAAGACTGTTTCGTTTTGCCGGCAAGTATAAGATCTACCTGATTCTCGCGCCGCTGATGGTGATCGGCGAAGTTGCGATGGAAACCTATATCCCGCAGCTGATCGCCCGCCTGGTCAACCTGATCAACGAGGCGGAGCAGACGCCGCTGGAAATGAGGGAGATCCTGCTGCTTGGCGGTCAGATGATCCTGATGAGCATCCTGTCGCTGGCTTTCGGCGCGGGAGCGGCCAGGATGGCTTCTATCGGCGCGATGGGCTTTTCAAAAAACCTCCGGCACGGTCTTTTTGAAAAAGCGCAGAGCTTTTCCTTTAAAAACATCGATAAATTCAGTACCGCTTCTCTGGTCACCAGACTGACGACGGACGTCAATCAGGTGCAGAACATGCTGATGATGCTGATCAGAATGGCGGTCCGTTCTCCAATCATGTTCGTGATGGCCTTTTTCTGGGCCTGGCGGATGAATCCCAGCCTGATCACCATTTTGCTGGTCGCCGTACCGCTGCTGTTTACCGGCCTGGGCGTCATCATCAAGCTGGCGTTCCCGCGCTTTAAGGTGATGATGGAAAAATACGACGCCCTGAACGGATCCGTGCAGGAAAACCTCATCGCGATCCGCGTGGTCAAGGCTTTTGTGCGCGAGAGCTTTGAAAAATCGAAATTCGCCCGTTCCGCCGACGACCTGATGAACGCCCAGCGCCGGGCGGAAAAAGTGGTCATTTTGAACGGCCCGCTCATGCAGATACTGATGAACGGCTGCATCGTCGCCGTGATCTGGTTCGGCGGGAGACAGATTGCCCGCGGGGACATGAACCTGGGGGACCTGACCTCGTTTATTACCTATATTACGCAGATCCTGATGTCCCTGATGATTCTCAGCTTCATCTTTGTATCCTATGTTCTTTCCAAGGCTTCCGTTGCCCGTATCAACGAAGTGCTGGACGAACAGCCGGACATCGTGAGCCCCGAGCAAAGCGTTCAGTCCGTTCCGGACGGATCGATTGTTTTTGACCACGTTTCCTTCAGCTATACCGGCAGCAAAGAACGCGAGGTATTAAAGGATATCAGCTTCTCCATCCGCTCCGGGGAAACCATCGGGCTGATCGGCGCGACCGGCTCAGCGAAGTCCACCCTGGTGAGCCTCATCCCGCGCCTGTATGACGTGACGGAAGGGAAAGTCCTCGTCGGCGGCAACGACGTAAGACAATATGATACAGCGGTCCTTCGTGACGCCGTTTCCGTGGTGCTGCAAAAGAACGTCCTGTTCTCCGGCTCCATCGCTGAAAATCTTCGGTGGGGGAATGAGAACGCTACCCAGGAGGAAATCGAAGCCGCCTGCAAGGTGGCACAGGCGGACGAGTTTGTCAAGGCCTTCCCAGACGGATACCAGATGGATCTGGGCCAGGGCGGCGTAAACGTCTCCGGCGGGCAGAAGCAGAGGCTTTGCATTGCCAGAGCGCTGCTGAAAAAGCCGAAGGTCATGATTCTGGACGACGCGACCAGCGCCGTGGATACGGCGACGGACGCCCGCATCCGGGAGGCGCTCCGGGATCAGATGCCGGAAACCACCAAGATCATCATCGCGCAGCGAATCACTTCCGTGCAGGACGCCGACAGAATCATCGTTCTCGACGAGGGAAAAATCAGCGACATCGGCACCCACGAGGAGCTGCTGGAGCGCAGCGAGATTTACCGGGAAGTTTATCATTCCCAGCAGAAAGGGGCTGATGACTGATGCCGCCGCGTAATATGAAGCCAACAGCCAAGCCCAAGGATTTAAAAGGGACCATCAAACGTCTGCTTTCCTATTTAAGCGGGAGCAAAGCGCAGCTGATCGTCGTCGCCGTCTGCATCATTGTCAGCGCATTGGTCAGCGCCGTCGGCACCTACATGATGAAGGATATCATCGACATCTACATTAAACCCTTGATCGGACAGGAGAATCCTGATTTCACACAGCTGCTGTACGTCGTCTGTTTTATGCTGCTGATCTATCTGGCGGGTACGGTCGCCACGTACATCAACAACCGGGTGATGATGAAGCTTTCCACCGGAACGCTGAACAAGATCCGCAAAGAGCTGTTTGACCATATGCAATCCCTGCCCATCCGCTTCTTTGATACCCATACCCATGGAGAGCTGATGAGCCGTTACACCAACGATACGGATACCCTGCGTGAATTCCTGTCCCAAAGCCTTCCGCAGACCTTTTCCAGCTCGCTGACGCTGATCGTCACCCTGATCATGCTGATCCGTCTGAGCCCGCTGCTGACGCTGATTCTGATCTGTCTGCTGCCGCTGAACATGGTGGTCATCCGGGCCATCGGCAGCCGCTCGGGCAGATATTTTGCCCAGCAGCAGAAGGCGGTCGGCGCTGTCAACGGCTATATAGAGGAAATGATTGCCGGCCAGAAGGTCATCAAGGTCTTTAATCATGAGAAAAAAGCCCAGCAGGAATTTGACAGGCGCAATGAAGAGCTGCAGCACGCGGCGACCCAGGCAAATACCCTGGCCAGCATTCTGATGCCGATTATGGCCAACCTGGGCAATATCCAGTACGTGATCATCGCGGTGATCGGCGGCATCCTGGTGCTGAATCATCAGGTGTCTTCCGTTGGTACCCTGGTGGCGTTCATGCAGTTCGCCCGGAACTTCTCCATGCCGATTACGCAGCTTTCTCAGCAGTTTAACACCATTTTGCAGGCAATGGCCGGTGCAGAACGCGTCTTTGCCGTACTGGATGAGGAGCCCGAGCAGGACAACGGTTATGTCGCCCTGGTCAACGCCCGACGGGATGAGCATGGAAATCTGACGGAATGTGCTGAACGCACAGGGCTTTGGGCGTGGAAACATCCTCATTCCGCCGATGGATCCGTCACTTACGCGGAATGGAAGGGCGACGTGGTATTTGAAAACGTCGTGTTCGGATACGTCCCGGAGAAGATCGTCCTGCACGATATCTCCCTGTACGCAAGGCCCGGCCAGAAGATTGCCTTCGTAGGCTCCACAGGCGCAGGCAAAACCACGATCACCAACCTGATCAACCGGTTCTACAACCTGCAGAGCGGCAAAATCCGCTACGACGGCATCAACATTGAGAAGATCAAGTTGCCGGACCTGAGGAAATCCATGGGCATGGTGCTTCAGGATACGCACCTGTTCACCGGAACGGTCAGGGATAATATCCGGTACGGCAAACTGGACGCAACGGATGAAGAAATTGAAAAAGCGGCGAAAATCGCGAACGCGGATTTCTTCATTCAGCACCTTCCGGATGGGTACGATACCATGCTGACCAATGACGGTGCGAATCTTTCCCAGGGACAGCGCCAGCTGATTGCGATCGCTCGCGCAGCCGTTGCCGACCCGCCGGTACTGATTCTCGATGAAGCGACCAGCAGCATCGACACCAGAACCGAAGCGCTGATCGAAAGGGGAATGGACGAGCTGATGAAGGGCAGAACTGTTTTCGTGATCGCTCACAGGCTCTCAACCGTCCGCAACTCTCAGGCGATCATGGTACTGGAAAACGGCCGGATCATCGAACGCGGCAACCACGAAGACCTGATCGCTCAAAAAGGCAGGTATTATCAGCTTTATACCGGTAAATTTGAATTATCCTGATCAATCAAGAAAACCCAGTGATGGACAGCGCTTCAAAAACGCTGAAATCACTGGGTTTTTCATATCCTTTTAGACATAGAGGAGAGGCAAAGTTTTATATAACTATGCGTAAAATAACGGTTTTACGCAGAATTGATTGTGTGGAGGAATGGACAGAGTAATTCAGCGCTTACCATTCCAAATCCAGCCATATATCTTCATTTGGTAGTTTATCATCATGCTGCTTGTATATCAAATTTCAAAAATGATTATGTAATTTAATTGTGAAGTTTGAGCTCTTCTTAGAAAAAACCAATCATCTTGAATTAGCTTACATTCGCAAAACAAGCCTTTCACATTTCTTATAGTGAATATCTGTATACTCATTCTTGTTATTGCCCTTCCCCATATCCTTACGATCAAAAAGACGAATGGAGTTTAAAGAAGCATTTCGATGTCTTTTCTTGTACCTAGGTGTTTGATTCTGTTATCAGTCAGCTTTCATATATGTCTTTGAAATAATATATTCTTGGTCAAAAATACGTTCATCGTTTTGTTACTGCAAGCAAGGTTTTGTTTCTGCAAATAAGTATGATGATACCAAAGTTATTGTTGGAAAAATGATTGAACAGATCTATATAGACTATATTCAATCATCAAAAACGCCTGATATACCAAACAATATCTCTGATCATATATCTTATATTCTTTTGAAAAAATGAAAGAAACCATAAAAACGCCTGAAATCACAGTGGTTTTTGATGCATAACACGGATTATATATTCCAAAAATACAACTTAAAACCGGCTTTCCCGAAGGAAAGCCGGAAATATGATCCAAGCTATTCTTTATTTGATGGTCAGACGGCCAGCCTTGGGTTCTTCTTTGATCTCGCTGTTCAGCTCGTTCTGGATGTAGGTCACCAGGGCTTCGTCCAGCGGGATGTTCGTGTCAAAGCCGTTGCCTTCGACATAGGCGCGGTTGAACACGTTGTAAGTGTCGCCGCCAGCGGCGCAGAAGTTGTTGGTTACCACCACGTAAGTGCCCGCCGGATCAAAGGGCTTGCCGTTGATGGATTCGATGGTAACACGCTGAATGCTCTTGGGAGCATAGTAGGTCGTGTCCTTGCCGTTCAGCACGTACAGATCGCCCTGATCATAAGCCTTGGTGGTATCCAGGGTCCACACGATGCCGCTGGTCTGCGGGAAACCGCCGATGGAATCAGGCGTGCAGAAGGTAGAAGCTTCGAGCGCTTCCAGCAGTTCAGCGCCGGTGACGCGAATCACGGCTACCGTGTTGCCGAAAGGCAGAACAGTATTCACGTTCTTCATCGTGACGTCGCCCGCGGGAATCGCAGCGCGGATGCCGCCGCCGTTGGTGATGCCCACGACGTTCATCAGTTCTTCTTCAGACACGCTGCCGGCAGCGTTCACAACGCTCCAGACCATGGCATCGGTGATCAGGTCGCCCAGGTTGGTTTCCTGAGTACGGTTGCCGGGGGCTTTATCGCCGTTGAAGTTCACATTGGAGGTGGCGAAGGGGGTGTTGTAGATCTTGTCGATGTCGTCGATGATCTTCTGAGCGGTAGCAGCGGTTTCAGCATCCTTGGGCAGGCCGTTGGTGCTGATCAGGAAGTTCTTTTCGATGGTCTTGCTCGCGTTGTCGATGACAACCACGCCGATATTGGCGAACTTGGTGCCGGTGGACTGGATCGGTTCGCCGTTCTCGCCCTGGGTCATCACGGTATGGGAATGACCGTCAATCACGAAATCCACACCGGTCACCTTGGACAGGACGTCGATGGAACGATAGCCATTGGAGGCGGACTCTTCGTCAACGCCCAGGTGCCAGATGCCGATCACCAGGTCAGCGCCTTCCGCCTTCAGGGCGTCGACTTCAGCCTGTGCATTGTCATAAAGAGCATCAAAGGTTGTAAAGTTGATTTCGCTGATCAGACCGGGGTTGACCTTGGTCGCGGTTTCAGGGGTTTCAAGGCCGAAGAAGCCAAGCTTCAGACCTTCGTTTTCAACGATAGTGTGACCCGGCAGGATGGAATTACCATTTTCCATCAGGATGACGTTGGAGCAGATGGTCTGGAAGGTGGCGTTCTCCAGGTTGGCCATCAGCTGAGCGTAACCATAGTCAAACTCATGATTGCCCAGCGTCACGATGTCATATCCGGCCGCGTTCATCATTTCCACGGCGGAAGCGCCCTTGTTGACGCTGACGTAAATCTCGCCCTGGCTGAAGTCACCGGCATCCACCATGATAACCTTGGCACCGGCGGATTCAAGAGCCTTCTTCATCGCGGCGATGTAGGCATAGCCGTCGATCTTGCCGTGCACGTCGTTGGAGTGAATGATCACGGTTTTGCCGGTGAAGTCAGTGGCGAACAGTTCCACCTGCTCAGCGGCGGCGGCCACCTGATCATTCAGCGTCTGTACGTTCTTCTCCAGGTCGGTCACCTTGGTTTCCAGCTCAGCTTTGGCAGTTTCCAGCGCGGCGTTGCCGTCGATCAGCTCGGTGATCTTAGCTTCCAGCTCAGCCTTGGCGCTTTCCAGGGCAGTGTTGCCTTCGGCCACCTTGGTTTCCAGTTCGGCTTTTGCAGCATCCAGCGCAGCGTTGCTTTCGGCCACCTTGGTTTCCAGCTCGGCCTTGGCGGCTTCCAGCGCCGCATTGCCGTCTGTCAATTCGGTTACCTTGGCTTCCAGTTCGGTCTTGACGGATTCAAGTTCTGCTTTCGCACCGTCCAGAGCGGCGGAGCTGTCGGTCAGTTCCTTCACTTTTGCTTCCAGCTGGCTCTTTACGGATTTGACTTCGTCCTGAGCGCTGTTCAGGGCGTTCTGCAGGGAACCTTTCTGGCTGAGCTCAACGCCGCCGAAAACCAAAGCGGCAACCAGGAGCACGGCCAGCACGATACTGACTTTTTTCATCCGAATGAATCTCCTTATCTTTTTTTGACGCATTTGCGCCTTGTTTATTATACATTTTTGCCCTGCGGATGTAAAGCGATTATGTGGGAAAAAATCAGGGAAATCAGCAAGTTTCTGCCAGACGAAAAACCGCCGGTCCAGCCGACGGTTTGTAAAGCCGTATTCTTTTTAAAATTGAATGTTTTTTTATCTGGCCGCCTGGCGGAGTTCTTCCATGAATTCTCCGCAGGACCACGCGCCGCAGCTCATCACCGTGCTGCCGGATACATAGAACTGCAGGGTAACGCCATTGTCAAAGGTAATGTACAGGCCCTGTGATGTGGCGCTGCAGCTACCACTCAAGAAGGTGGAGCGCCGTGTCAGAATCTGCAGCAGCCTTCTGATTGTACCGGAATCGTTCACCCTGCCAACGCCGGAAAGGCTGATTTCCGACACAGATGCGTTTCCAAGCAGGGCGGACAGGGCTTCTGGAATTCCCTTCCCGTTGACGGAAACGCGCTGAAACACACGGAGATCCCCGTTGACCCGGGCGGCGACCGCAGCGCCGTCCAGGGACTGCACCCGATAAACCGTCTCTCCCTCCAAGATGGTGTTGGAGGAAATGCCGGTAGAATCGCTCTGCGAAGAAGATGAATGGCGAGACACCTGGCCGATGGCTTTCCCAAGGGCCCGGCTGGACAGATTCTGCGGTTCATTCAGCATCCGGTAGTAAGCGCCGTTGACCTGAATCATCGGGAAAGAGCTCATGGAATTGCCGGCAAACAAGTTCATAAAGGAAACGTTGCCCCCGCCGGACAGCGTCACGCTGCCTACGGGCAGGTCCGCCCGGGCGGGATAATTCTTTTCGCCTGAGCTTTCGCCGGCGGCAATGGTTTCCACGGCCGGGGTGGAAGTCGGCGTACGGAAATCCCCGGTTGAACGCCAGAGCAGGATCCCGGAAAACAGCACCAGCGCCGCAAAAACGGGAGCGCCTACGCGGACCCAGCTGGAGACACGAGGCTTCCTTTCCCCCTGTTCTTTCCGGAGAATCTGCTGAGCTCCCATGGGAGCAGCCTGCATGCCGGACAGCATTTCATCAGCTGTCTGATGAAGGTTATTCAGTTTCTGATCCATGCTCACAGGCATCACTTCCTTTCAAAACGGTTTCAAGCTTCTGTCTTGCGCGGGCCAGCCTGCTAGAAATGGAGCCCGTGGTGGAATTCAGCATCTTGGCGATTTCTGGAATACTGAGCTGCTGATAGTAGTACAGCAGGATGACTTCCCTGAACTTTGCAGGAAGCCTGTTGATGGCCTGCATCAGCACTTCCTTTTCCTGCCCGTCGTCGATCTGGCTGGTTTCATCCGGCAGCATTTCCAGCATGGGACTGCCGACGATGACGCGCTTGGCCCAGGAGTTTCGCCAAATGTCTTTACATCGGTTCAGCGCGACCTTCAGCAGCCACGCCTTTTCAACGCCAGCCTGCAAATCCGGCGAGGAGGTCAGCAGCCTCAGAAAGGTATCCTGGGTCACGTCCTCTGCCTGTTCCCGGCTGCCTAAGTAAAAGTAACTGAATCGAAGGATATCGGTGGCGTACCGCCGGTAGATCTCTTCAAAACGGCTCTCGTCCATCCGGCTGCAACGCCCCCTTTCCCCTTCCATGTATATAACGATGAAAAACGATGATTTCTTTCATGTCTGAAAAATAATTTTTCCTGTTTATTTGAACATTCCGCTTCTTTACAAAGACTGCTTTGTGTTGTAATATTCCATCGGAAACATTGATCGCTGCCGGTGAATCGAACATAACAGAAAGCCGGCAAATCGTTGGAGGAACTATGGCTGAAAAGAAAAAAATCATCCTGACCGGCGGTGGGACAGCTGGCCACGTGACCCCGCATCTGGCGCTGATTCCGCGTCTGAAGGAAAAAGGATACGAGATCCATTACTTTGGGACGGAAGACGGCATCGAGCATACGATGATCAACCGGCTGGACGGCGTGACCTATCATTCCGTCAAAAGCGGGAAGCTCAGGCGTTACCACGACTGGAAAAACTTTACCGATCCCTTCCGGGTGCTGGCCGGCGCTTTTGAAGCGAAAAGAGAGATCAAAAAGCTTCGTCCGGACGTCTGCTTTTCCAAGGGCGGGTTTGTGGCTGTGCCGGTCATCTGGGGCGCGTGGCGGGCGCATGTGCCCATTCTTTGCCATGAAAGTGATCTGACCCCGGGCCTGGCCAACAAGCTGAGCGCCAGATTCGCCACCAGGATCGTGACCACCTTTCCTGAGTGCGCAGAAGCGCTGGGACAAAAAGCTGAAATGGTCGGGACCCCGATGCGTCCGGAGCTTTTTGCCGGCAACAGGGAAACCGGACGAAAAATCGCCGGCTTTTCGGACGATAAACCGATCCTCCTGATGACGGGAGGCAGCCTGGGCGCGCAGAGCATCAACAAAGTGCTTCGTGAATCCCTGGAAGACCTTCTGCCGCGGATGAATATCATCCATATCTGCGGAAAGGGAAATCTGGATCAGGGGCTTCTAAATACTCCCGGCTACGCTCAGTTTGAATTCGTGACAGAAGAACTTCCCCATCTGTTTGCCGCCGCGGATGCCGTGCTGTCCCGTGCCGGAAGCAATTCCCTGTGCGAGCTGCAGGCCCTGAAAAAGCCGATGCTTCTGATTCCTTATCCGATGGGAGCGTCGCGCGGAGACCAGATTTTGAACGCCGAGAGCTACCGGAAAAGAGGGTTGGCGCTGGTGCTGAGCCAGGATCAAATGAACCGAGAGACGCTGGTAAAGTCCATCCAGGAGTTGTTTGAAAAGAAGGATCAGCTGATTTCAGCGCTGAATAACGCCCCGACTGTTGATGGAACAGACCGCGTTCTGGAGCTGATAGAAGAAATCCAGAAAACGAGGAAGTGATCCTCCGTGATGTCATCCAGGGATGCTTTGACTCAATATGCTGTACTGACGCTGATTAGCAGCACCCAGGCCCTGAGACTGGTCCGGAAAGAAACCCGTTTTCGGACAGCCGCTTTCGCAGAACACATTCTGTTTTCAAGTAAACAGACAGATCTGATTGCGGACAGCAGGCTGTCGCTATCTAAAAAAGACAGTGGTCTGTCCGTCCTCGGCGATCGTGACGACAGTCCGTTTTACCTTGAATTTCTTCCCGGAGCTTCCGGGAAGAGCCGTCTTGTCGCCCGGCTGAGCGGGAAAAACCAGAGGCAGCTGCTGATAGACGCTGATCTGCTGCCTCTTTCCCCCGCTTTGCCGGGTGTTTTTCAGCTTTCCGCCCGAATCGACTGGGACGGGAAAGAACTGCTGTTTCCGCTTGCTTCTTCCGTAGCGCTTTGGCAGAGCGGTTCTGCCGATCAAATGGCGCTACGCTTTGGATGTGCCGAGTTTAGCAGTAAACTCCGGTACGGTTTCATCCAAAGCCGGCAAGCAGTTCAATTTGCGCCGATTTCCCTTGCAAAAGCGGGACCGTCTTTTTCCTTTATCCCTGTTTCAGACGGGCATATGTTGAACGAAAGCGACCCCTTCCGGGGTGAAATCCGGTTTGGACGCTGGTCTTTTCCCACCGGTTCTGATGCCGTTAGGATGCTGGGGGTTGATATTTCTCCCGCTCAGTAGATCAGATACTCGCACTCCAGCCTTCCGTTGTACAGCCTTCTTTTCTTTGAAGCCCTTTGACCGAACGCTCTTTCAAAGCCCGGATGGCCAGTCAGTACGCAGAGACGGCTTCCTTCGTGGCGGTCCTTCATTTCCCGCATGGAATGATAGAGCTTTTCACAGCTCTTTTTATCGCTGAGCCGCTCTCCATAGGGAGGATTGGCGACAAACATGACGTCCTTCGTCTCCAGGTTTAGTTCTTTCAGATCACAGACGGATACATGGATATAATCCTGCAGTTTTGCCTGCTGAATATGCCTGTTCGCCAGTTCCACAGCCGCTTCGTCAATATCCGTCCCTGAAATCGGCGGAATATCCGGGAGCACCATCGCCACTTTCGCCTGATTGCGGATCATTTCTATGTCGTGGGCAGACAGCATTCCCCACTTCTCCATCAGGAAGCTCCTGTACAGGCCCGGTGCGCGGTTGGCGGCAATCATGGTCGCTTCGATCAGCAGAGTACCGGTTCCGCAGCAGGGATCATGAAGCGGCTGACCCTTTTTCCAGGGAGACAGCAGAATCATCGCCGCCGCCAGCGTTTCACGAAGAGGAGCTTCTCCGTTCCAGGTCCGGTAGCCGCGCCGGTTTAACGCATCCCCGCAGGCGTCCAGCGTCACGCGCGCGTGATCGGAATGTATGGCTACCTGGACAGGATACTGCGCTCCGTTCTCCTCGCACCAGGGCATATGGTAATAGGCCATCAGTTCTTCCGCCAGAGCTTTCTTGGCGATGGCCTGGCAGTCGCTGACGGACATCAGTTGGCTGCGCACACATTTTCCGCTGACGGGGAAGGCGGCGTTGCGCGGCAAAAATTCCTGCCACGGACAGCCGCGTACCAGGCGGAACAGATTTTCAAACGTTTTTACCGGGCCTTCCGTCACCAGAAGCTGCACACGGTCCGCGCACCGCAGCCAGAGGGCGGCGCGGAAAGCGTCCTGCGCCGTGCCTTCAAAGCGAACAGCGCCGTTTTCCGCTCTGGCGGACAGGCCTAGGTCGTTCAGTTCTTTTCTGACCACCCCTTCCAGTCCGAAGGCGGCGGTGGCAAGCCATTCATATTTCATGCTGATTTCCTCCATCAACAGGATCCCTGAAAATTAAGTCTTTTCAAAAACGGGTTTTGCGTGTACAATAAGAATTAATGAAAGGGGGCAATTCCTTTGAATAAAAAACGTTTGCTTTGGATCGTACTGGACAGCGTGGGCGCCGGTGAAATATCGGACGCCGCTGAATACGGAGACGCCGGCGCCAGTACCCTCGAGCACATCTCTGAAACGGTCGGGCTGCATATGCCGGTCATGCGCACGCTGGGCCTTGGCAATATCGGCACCACCGGCCTTTCCCCCATTCCCCATCCAAGCGGCGCTTACGGCCGGGCCGCTGAACGGTCCAAAGGAAAGGATACGACGACCGGTCACTGGGAAATGGCGGGCGTTACGCTGGACAAGCCCTTTCCGACCTACCCGAACGGGTTTCCAAAGGAAGTGATCGACCGCTTCGAGCAGGCGATCGGCACCAAAACGTTGGGGAACAAGCCCGCTTCCGGCACTGTCATCCTGGATGAGCTGGGAGAAGAGCATCTGCGCACTGGCTATCCAATCGTTTATACCTCCGGGGACAGCGTTTTTCAGATTGCCGCGAATGAAGAAATCATTCCGCTGGAGCGCCTGTACGAGCTCTGTGAAATCGCCCGCGCGCAGCTGCAGGGTGAGCACGGGGTCGGCCGTGTAATCGCCCGGCCGTTCAAAGGACAGAAGGCAGGCCATTTCGTCCGCACTCCCCATAGAAGGGATTTTTCCATGGAGCCCGTGGGAACCACAGTCCTGGACGTGCTGAAAGCCGCCGGGAAGGATGTCCTTGGCGTCGGAAAAATCGAGGATATCTTTGCGCACCGCGGCCTGACAGAATCCATTCACGCGGCTGGCAACCCTGATTGCATTGAAGCGACGCTGGAATTTATGAAGCGGGATTTTGACGGCCTGTGCTATGTCAACCTGGTGGACTTTGACAGCACCTACGGACATCGCCGGGATACGGAGGGCTATGCGGCCGCCCTGGAATACTTTGACGAAAAGCTGCCTCAGATAATGCGGCTGATGAATGACGAAGACCTGCTGATCATCACCGCGGACCACGGTTGCGACCCGACCTTCAAGGGCACGGATCATACGCGGGAATGCGTTCCCATCATCTGCTGGTCCCGCAGCCTGAACACCGGCGTCAACCTCGGAGACCGCGACACCTACGCCGATATGGCCGCTACGATCGCCGAATTCTTTGGACTGGAAGAGCGGTTTAACGCCACTTCCTTCCTTTCGGAGCTGTACGGAGGAGAAATGCAATGACCTATCAGGATTATGAGGAAGCCCGGGACGTCGCGATGAAGCAGATCGGCGGCGCGGAAATTGCTGTTGTCCTCGGCAGCGGCCTGGGAGATTACGCGGAGGAATTTGAAGACGTTCGGGAAATTAAGTACCGCGACATTCCCCATTTCCCCGTCAGCACCGCTCCGGGGCACTCGGGCAAGCTGATCAGCGGCACGAAAGCCGGAAAAAGGGTCCTGATCATGAGCGGCCGCATGCATATGTACGAGGGCATTCCGCTGGAACAGATCGCCTTCCCCATCCGGGTGCTGAAGCTGATGGGCGTAAAAAACCTGATCCTGACCAACGCGGCGGGCGGGGTCAACGCGTCCTTCCGGCCCGGCGACCTGATGCTGATCACAGACTACATCAATCTGACCGGGAGAAGTCCGCTGACCGGCCCGAATGAGGCGCTGTTCGGCCCCCGCTTCCCGGATATGAGCCAGGCGTTTTCAAAAGAGCTCCGTCAGGCAGCGCTGGAAAGCGCTCAGGAAATGAACCTGGAAATCCGTCAGGGAGTCTACTGCTGGATGTCCGGCCCCTGCTATGAGACGCCGGCTGAAATCCGCATGATCCGTCTGCTTGGAGCGGATGCCGTAGGAATGTCCACCGTGCCGGATGTGATGGCGGCGGTACACGCCAGCATCAAAACCCTCGGCATTTCGTGCATCACCAATATGGCCGCCGGTATGCTGGACCAGCCGATCACTCATCAGGAAGTGCTGGAAGTCGGGAAAAAGGTACAGAGTTCCTTCCGCGGTCTGCTGGACCGAGTGATTGAAAAGCTATAAAGGACACTGCTTTTTGTTCATGACTGCCGCTCGAAATTCGGGCGGCAGTCTTTAACTTTTTCTTTACAGATAAAGAGTATTGCCGCCGATGAATTCCCGCAGAATGGAAAGCGGCGGGATTTCGTTCATGGTATCCTGCGGGGCCGGAACGATATAATTCAGCATTTTGATCAGCCTGCGGGCCAGAAGATAACAGGGGTTCTCCGGCGGAATGTCCGCCAGGATATCATAGCCTACGTTGCGCAGGAAGGGCAGCTCGTAGTGAAGGACGGAATTGAAGACAAAATCAGCCTGTTCCTGGTACGGGAACACCCATTTTTCTTCCCCTTCCCGCACGTTTTTCCACATGTTGAGCGTATCGATGGCGGAACTGCCGCGGAACTGATAATCCCGCACGATTCTGCGAAGCAGTCGGGCGTCGGTGGTCCGGATCCGGTTATGATCGTCCAGGTTCAGGCACGTCAGCTCGCTGATATAGATCTTGCTGATGCGGTGATTGCTCAGGTCGGTCCTCAGCTCCGGATTCAGTGCGTGAATGCCCTCCAGCACCAGGATGTCCTGGGGACCTAGGGAAAGCGGAACCGGCTTTCTATCCGTTTTGCTGGAAAAATCGTAAACCGGCAGTTCCACCTGTTTCCCGCTCAGAAGCGCGGAGAGGCTGGCTTTGATCAGCGGAACGTCCAGGGCGTGGAGATCCTCAAAGTCCAAAGAGCCGTCTGCCTTGACCGGAATCCGATCCTTCGGAAGATAAAAATCGTCCAGAGAGATTAGCCTCGGGGTCATGCCCAGGACCCGCAGATGGATGCACAGCCGGTTGGCAAAGGTGGTCTTTCCGCTGGAGGAGGGACCCGAGATCATCACGATGCGCGAACCTGAGCGCTGAACCCCGTCCGCGATTTCCGCGATGGATTTATCGTGCAGTGCCTCATTGATCCGGATAAATTCACGAAATCTCCCGGACAGAATCATCTGATTCAGGTCCGCCACATTCGTGCAGGAGAGAATCCGGCACCAGCGGCTGGACTCCTGAAAGGCGTTCAGATGCTTGGGCAGATGTGCGCCCGGAGCTATTTGCCAGGGCGCGGAAGGGGCCGGAAGCTGCAGAATCAGCCCCGGCGCGTTCAGCTTGATGCCGAACACCTTGACCCTGCCGGTATCCGGCAGCATGGCCCCATAGAAATACTCGGAGTAATTCCGGCAGGTGTACATATCAATATGGTCCAGTTTCCTGAAGGAAAACAGATCGGTTTTGTCTTTCTGCTTCAGTTTGGAAAAGAACTCGACCGCTTTGCTGCGCTTCCAGCGGCTCCGGACAAAGGGCAGATGTTCTTTGACAATCTGTCTCATCCTGTCTTCGATGGCCGCAATATCCCCCTGGGTGAGCGTCTTTCCGGGAAGCACCACATACACCCCATAACCGAGAGAATGTTCGATGCGCACCTGCTGGCCCGGAAACAGCTCGTTTAAGGCGATCAGCATCACAAAACGGATGGATCGCTCGTAGATCCTACGGCCTTCTTCATCCTTGTACGTCAGCACCGTCAGGCTGACGTCGCTGTGAAGCGGCTGTCCAAGCTCATAGACGATGCCGCCGCTGATCGTTCCCAGGCACTGGGCGGATAATTCCGGGCAGAGAACGCGGACCGCTTCCTCCACGGTAGTCGCATCCGGAAACTGTTTTTCCCGTCCGTTGACCGTAATCGTGATCATGTTGTTTCTCCTGAGGAATTGTCTCTTTTTTTCTGTTCGCGGACCTGTTTTTTCCGTTCCTTTTCCTGCGTCTGCGCTGACAGCTTATTCTCCCACTGCAGTATTTTCGTGCTGACATAGGCCTTGTTCTGCTCTTCGATCAGGGCGGTTACCCGCTCTGCCTGACGCACTTTCTGTTCGTCGGTATAGAAGTGAAGCCTGGCATAATACAGCCCGTGGCTTTCACACTTGGCCAGGGCGGTATATTTGTCCGACCCCTGCTTGACATAACCGACAGAAAGCGGGTTGAGCCTGCCACAGACAGGGCAAGGCGTTTTCTGGGCAAACTGGGTTTTGATCACCGCGGCAGGACCGCGCGACGCCCGATGGACGGACAGGGTGGTCCGCTTCCGGCGGTCCTGATGGACCAGCGTACGCGCTTTCAGCGGGAAGGAGAGGACCTTTTCCGGGTCTTCCATATGGGCGAAGACCAGCGCGGTATAATAGGCATCGTTGGCGGCGTTATGAAACGATTTGTCCTCATTCGGATCGATCTGATAGTATTCCATCGCGCTCTTCAGAGATTTCCTCTCCTTGGGCGAACCGATCAGCTGGCTGAAATACTGCTGCATGTCGTACACCGGAAGCAGGGGCTGCTGACAGCCGAAGTAATGGATGTTCTGATCAAATACGGAAATATCGTCACAGCCCCAGGTCAGCAGAACGCTGTCTTCCCCGCACCAGTTATTGAAAGAATTATATGCCTCGGTAAACAGAGGCGCGTCCGCAACGTCGTCTTCAGTGATCTGGGTGATCTTCCGGATGTGGGGATGAATCCGGAAATAGCAGGACGGCTGAATCAGCTGGTTAAACGTATCGCAGATCTGCAGCTGGCTGTCCAGCTTGACAGCCCCGATCTGAAGCATTTCAAACAGAAGCTTGCCGTGCGCGGCCCGGTATCCGCCCACCTGAAAGGTCATCGGCTGATTCCATTCAAGATCCAGGACAATAAATTGCATAATGACTCCTTATGACAATATCAGCTGCGCTGCGCTCAAGCCTGCCAGCGCGCCGGTTGAAAATGCGATTTGCAGATTATACCCGCCGGTATGGGCGTTCACATCGAGCACCTCCCCGGCAAAGAAAAGGTTGGGCACCAGACGGGAGGCCATGGTGGAGGGATTGACCTGCCGGACGTCCACCCCGCCGCTGGTGATGATCGCTTCTTCCGCGGACCGTGTTCTGAGGATGGTCAGGGGAAGCCCTTTCAGATGGTCCGTGATCCGCTTCCTCTCCTCGGACGAGATCTGGGAAGCCGTTTTTTCCGCCGGAACATCGCAGAGGGATGGGAAGATTTCCGCCAGACGCCTGGGCAGCATGGTCTCTAAAATGGTTTTGATCTGCTTTGCGCCCCCGGCGGTCAGTTCCCGGAGCAGGCGGTCTTCCGTCTGCTTTTCGCTTAAGCCCGGCTTTAAGTCAATGAATACCTGCAGGTCTGAAAGCTTGATCCCGCGCAGATGGCAGCTGAGCTCCAGAACCAGGGGACCGGAAATCCCGAAATGGGTAAACAGCATCTCCCCCAGCTCGTCATAGATCTTTTTTCCCTTGCAGATGGCAGAAAGCCGCACGTTCTCCAGGGAAAGCCCCATGAGCCCCGCACACCAGGTTTCCTTTGTTTCTAGAGGAACCAGCGCAGGCTGCGGCGGAATCACGGTATGCCCGGCCTGGGCTGCCAGGCGGTAACCGTCCCCGGTGGAGCCTGTGGCCGGATAGGAGATTCCGCCCGTAGCGATCAGCACAGCCTTTGCGGAAAGGACGATGCCGTCCGTCATCATTACGCCGGTGATTTTCCCGTTTTCCATCACCAGCTTGTCCGCCGTATGATGCAGCATCGTGGGCACGCTGTAGAAGTTTAAGGCGCTCTGCAGGGTTTTCGTCACGTCGGACGCCTTATCGCTGACAGGGAAGACCCTCCGTCCCCTTTCCACTTTGACCGGGCAGCCCCACCGTTCCATCCACGCCATCATATCATCCGGAGAGAGCAGATGAAGGGCAGAATACAAAAAACGGGGATTGACGGGGACGTTTGCCAAAAATTCATTCAGCCCGCAGGCGTTGGTCAGGTTGCATCGGCCTTTGCCGGTGATGTATATTTTTTTGCCGGCCTTCTCATTTTTTTCGATCAGAAGCGGATGAATGCCGTTTTCGGCCGCGTAAACAGCCGCCATCATCCCGGCCGCTCCGCTGCCGATAATGAGCAGATCAGCTGTGCTGTTCTTCCAGGTATACACGATGTTCAGACCAGATTCCTTCCAGTTTGTTTAAGTGAGTGCTGAGTTCCTGTTTTTTCTGCAGGCCGACGGCGACGATCAGCGCGTTGATCAGCGAGAGCGGGGCCGCCAGCGAATCCACAAAGGAGGTCATATCCGTCCGGGCGGAGAGGCATACGTCGCTGGCCTGACAAAGCGGGCTCATTTCCCCGTCCGTCAGCGCGATGACCTGGGCGTTGTTCCGCTTGGCAAACCGCATAGCTTCCAGTGTGCGGGAAGAGTAACGGGGAAAGCTGATGCCGATCAGCACGTCGCCCTTGCCCATCCGGATGATGCCTTCATATACGTCGTTGGAGGCCGCCGCCACGACGCGTATGTTGTCGAAAATAAAGTTGAGATAATACCCAAGAAACTGTGCCAGCGGGGCCGCCGAACGAAGACCGAGAACATAGATATGCCTGGCATTCAGCAGCATGGAAACCGCTTTCTGAAAGGCCACCTGGTCCATTTCTTCGATGGTGGTTCGGATATTCCGCATGTCCGTCTTTAAAACGGTCAAAAGGACGTCGTCCTCCCGGATGTCTGCCGTCATATCAAAACGCTGGTTGGCGGTCAGCCGGTGCCGGACCGTTTCCTCCAGCGCGTGATGAAGCTCCGGATACCCCTCGTAGCCAAGTGCCACGGCAAAGCGGACCACCGTGCTTTCGCTGACGCCCACCGCTTCGCTCAGGGAAGCGGCGGTCTGATAGACGGCTTTATCGTAATGCTTTTCAATGTAGTCCGCAATTTTCTGATGGCTCTTGCTCAGCTTCTTGTTTTTCAGATTCAGTTGAGAGATCAGCGGTTCGGCGGCGCTTTCCATGGGAATTCCTTTCGGTTGGAGATGAAATCATGTAAGCTTGAGAAAGCTGTCCGCCTTCTCGTTGGCCTGACGGATGCCGGTCAGAACGGTGACGGTCACATGGCCGCGGCGAAGATAAGCATAGTCGCTTTCCGGTTCCGGCTCCTCCATGGAAAGACCGGAGTTCATCCAGTAATAGACTGTCCCGTTCGGGCTGACTCTCTTTTCATACCGGTCCAGGAAGTAAGCGTCCGATACGGAACAGAGGACGGCCGGCTTCAGCTGGGCAGGCGGAAGAGAAGGCGCGTTGATATTGACCACAGCACCGGCGGGAAAGGCCGAAAGATCGGCTCTTTCCGCCATGCTGAAAACCCTTTCCGCCATGGCCATGCACATGACATCGTCGATTGGCCGCATAATGGAAACCGCAAACGAAGGAAGATGATGCATGGCGGCCTCTTTCGCCGCGCCGTAGGTGCCGCTGTAATAAAGCGCGCTTCCGGCGTTTTCGCCGTCATTGATGCCAGATACGCAGAAATCAGGCCGGAAATCGGCAATTTCAAGACCGATTCTCACGCAGTCCGCCGGCGTTCCCTCGACCGCCCAGGCCTCCGCCCCCTCCCATTGACGGACGGGATGGGCGAACAAAGGCCTGTTCAGGGAAAGATGCTGGCTGACAGCGCTCTGCTGGGTTGCCGGTGCGCTAACCAGAACGCGGTGCCCCCGGGCGACGGCGGTTTTGACCAGCGCGTCAAGACCGGAAGCGCTGATTCCATCATCATTGGTGATCAGTACATTCATAAACGTTTAACTCCGCTGAAAATCTCTTGGTCGGTTTGCTTGCTTCAAGCATCCTGGTGCTGCCTAACGTAGACAGGAATGTTGTCCAGCAGGGCCTTCACATGGATGGTCTGGCCGCCCTCCACCAATTCGCCAGTCAGCATGTGCTTCCAGGTGCCATGGGGCAGATATACGTCGCGTTCTTCCTGGTTTTCGTAGAGGATGGGAGCGACGAGATAGTCCGGCCCGAACATATACTGATCCTGCAGCTCCCAGCAATGAGGATCCTCCGGGAATTCATAGAACATCGCCCGGATCAGGGGAGAACCGTTCTCATGCGCTTCCTGATACAGCTTTTTGATATAGGGGCGCAGGGAGATGCGGATGTCGTAATATTTTTTCATCAGGCGGAACATGTCCTCCCCATAGCTCCACATCTCATTGGGCTGGCCGGTGTGTAGATATCCGCCGCCCCAGTCCCTGTCATCCAGGGTGGGGATGGTAAAGGGCTCACGGTCGCCGTGCAGGCGCATGATGGGGGTAAACACAGCCCATTCATACCAGCGGGCCAGCAGCTGTTTGAAGGACGGATCAAAGACGTTTCCTTCCATGAAACCGCCGATGTCCGTATTCCACCAGGGGATGCCGGCCAGGCCGATGTTCAGCCCGGCGGCCAGCTGGTCGCGCAGGGATTCAAAGGTGCTGGGAACGTCGCCGGACCAGAGGACGTTTCCGTATTTCTGGCTTCCGGCCCAGCCGGAGCGCAGAAGGTTCACGGCCTCGTGGTTGCCCAGGGCCTCTTCGTTGTCAAAGAAAGTGCGGCTGTAATACTGAGGATAGATGTTGCTGCAGGACAGGGCGGGCCCGATATAGTAGCGGAAGTTGTCAAAGTCATACTTGGTCAGGTCCGGCTCGGAATTGTCCAGCCAGAAGGAGTCGATCCCCAGGTCATAGTAATGCTCCTTGCATTTCTGCCAGACATATTCCCTGGTTTCCGGGTTGGTCGGGTCGATCTCCACGCAGTCGCCCTGATAATCATAGGTCTGGGCGGCGCCGCGTTCGGTGCGCATCAGCAGCCCGCGCTCATACATCTCGTTAAAGTTCTCACTGCGCCGGTCCACAGAGGGCCAGACGGAGACCACCACTTTAATGCCCATGCTGTGAAGCTCATCCACCATGGCTTTGGGATCCGGCCAGTAGGTCTTGTCAAATTTCCAGTCGCCCTGCACCGTCCAGTGGAAGAAATCGATGATGATTACATCCAGCTGAATGCCGAGTTCATGATATTTCCTGGCTACCTGGAGCACTTCCTCCTGGGTGCGGTAGCGCAGCTTGCACTGCCAGAAGCCCATGTAGTCCTCCCGCATCATCGGCGCGCGGCCGGTGACGGCGGTATAATTAAAGAGAAGCTCTTTGGGCGTATCGGCCACCGTAATCCAGTAATCCATATCCTTGGAGGCTTCCGCCGTCCATTCGGTGATGTTCTTGCCAAACATGACCTGGCCCACCGCGGGATTGTTCCACAGGAACCCATAGCCCATGCTGGACACCGCGAAGGGAACGGTTGTCTGGCTGTTCTTCTGCGCCAGCTCCAGCAGACACCCCTTCATATCCATATACGGCTGCTGGTATTGACCCATGCCGAAGATCTTTTCCCCGTCGTTGCTTTCAAAACGGACCGTCAGCCGGTAATCGCCGGCCGTATAGGGAGACCATTCGCGGTTGACCACCTTCAGGCAATGGCTTTCCTTCGTGATGGAGCCGCCGTAATTGCGGTAATATTCTCTCAGGATTTTCTGACCGTCGCGGTAAAACGTCAGTACCCCGGCGTGATTGACCACCGCGGACACACGGCCGTTGCGGATCGTCGCCACGGGAGACTGATAAAAACTGCCGTCCCCGCTGCGCAGGGTTTCTTCTCCCATTTCGATCTCGGCCTGCATGCATTCCGGGACTTCGGTCAGCGCCCACGCCTGGTTGGTCCATTCCGGGTACATGGTGGCGCGCACCCGCAGGGAATCCTTGCCCCAGGCTTCAATGCGCAGCGTTTCCCCCTGGCGCTTGCAGACCAGGGCGCCATTTTCTTTTAAAAACCGCATAATGACCTCCTCCTATGTTGTCGGATTAATTGGACTTAAAGTCAAAACTTTTGTGCAAATCAATACGGGTCCTGCTCGCCGAAAAAGCCCGAATACGAAATCGGCTCTCCGGCCGGCAGAAGGTGAGAGACGTCTCCCACCCCAAGGCAACGCCACTGTGCAAGATGACCGTCCCGCTCTTCCGAAGCGACCGTCGTTACCGAAGTGGGCGCGAGATACAGCCCGTGGAGCAGCTGCTGGGCGCTGATGTTCAGCAGATGTGAAAGCAGCACGCAGGCAATGCCGAAATGACAGAAAAGAGCGATCTGCGTATGCCTGTGCTCTTGACCGGAAACGTGATAATGATCCCCTTCCCGGACATATCCGTACCCTGCCAGCAGCTCGTCCAGGCCGTCAAAAACATCCTGCACCGCAAGAGTGGTGTCGGACCGGTCAAACGGCGGAAAACGGAACCAGTCCTCCCGTTTCCATTCCGGATGGTTTTCCCTGGTGCCCGGCAGATAATCCCAGATCACGTGCGTCCGGTTCTGTTCCGCGTCAAACTGATGCACCGGAAACTCCTGAAGCCAGGAAAGGACGGAGGCCTCACAGCCGAAGGCGCGGAGAGACGGCTCCGCCGTATCCCGCGCCCGTCCCAGGGGCGACGTATAAAAGCCGGACAGAGGAAGGCGGATCAGCCGATCCCTGAGCAAAAGAACCTCCCGCTTTCCCTTTTTCGTCAGACCGTCCCTCTGATAGTCCGGATCTCCGTGTCTGATCAACAGTATCCGCATCGCATCACTTCTTTGCCAGAATCAGGGGTACACGCATTTCGAGCATCGTGAGGCCTGCGTGCGCTCCTTTCAGGGCGCTCTCTTTTCGCTTGTAATCAAGGCATCTTTCCGTCTGGGAAAGGGCCACAAAATCCCCAGTCAGATCATTGATCTTTTTTGTATATTCCCCCGGGCCGAGAATGCCGGAGGCCCTGAATTCTTCCGCCGTCATCAGTGAAAACCCCTCCGGAAACGATTCGTAAAAAAGCTTTGGGAACGCTTCCCTGCATTCCGGTTTTACATAGAAAACGGTCGCTCTCGGTTCCACGGCAGAGGGCCTGATCAGCGTATCGTTCAGCGCGGGATGATCCGTGATATAGAGATGCTCCACATCGATCAATCCGTGATCCGCCGTGACCAGCAGAAGCGTATCCTCCGGCAGAGCGTCCGCAAGCTCCTGAATATAGGTTTCCAGGTCTTGGATCTTCTGGCACACTTCCTCGGAATAGACACCGTGCTCATGCATGGTTTTGTCCGGGTCCATCCAATAGGCATAGTAAAAATGGCGTCCTTCTTCTGAACAGCCTTGCACGAGGGCTTCGGTAATATCCGAAAGCTGCGGATACGGTACAGGACCAAAGGGAGAAATGTCATCGGAATGGACATTGCCTAATTGGTTCAGCCGGTCAAAGACCGGATGCAGCGGCAGATAGGTATCTGCCACGGGGTAATCCGCCGCCAAAGTTTTTTCACCGCTGACGCGGTTCAGGAAGATATCAACCATCCGGTCGATTTCATGGAAGTACAGCGACCACCCAAGCCACCCGTGCTCCCCCGGAGCGTAATCCGTTTCGATGGCGGTTGTGGCGGCTGTCGTCGTGGAGGGATAAACCGCGGAGAGCTCGCGCCAGACATGGGTGTTAAAAAAGCTGTCCGCCCGGCAGTCGTGGGCCAGGGCGTCCATCCCCATCCCGTCCAGCAGAAAGAGAACGACATTCCGGTATTTCCCGTCTCTCAGCAGTTCATCCAGGGCCGGGAGCGTCTGATGACGGTTTTCCGCGCCGAAATAACGTACGATGGACGAAATGACGTTCAGCCCGCAGTTTTCATAATCAGGGAAGCGACTGCTGCTCATCTCTTTCCCCCGCCCTGCAGCAGTTCGCCGGCCAGGTTAATCTGTTCTGAAATCAGCTGCTGCATCTTATAAGCGCTGATGCCGTCCCCCATATTCGTCATGTCCGGGGTGCGCCAGCCGGCTTCCAGAATGTTTTTTACCGCCGAATCCACGCAGTCCGCTTCCTGCTCCAGCTTGAGGGAATACCGAAGCATCTGGGCGACGGCGGAGATGGTCCCGATCGGGTTGATTTCTTCGCCGTTCTTGAAGCCGGCCGGAATGACTGGTTCATAGACGGTGTTCTGGTAGCCGATGCACGCGTCAAACAGCAGCATCGGGGCCCCGTGCAAGCTGGTGGCCAAAGTTACGAACATTTCCCCGGCATAGGCCGGAGCGACCAGAATCCCCACCTCCGTGGGGGAAAGAATCAGCTTTTCCAACGCTTTTGATGGAGAAATAGGCTCGCACGGCACCGATTCGTATTCGGCCGAAGCTTCCTTTACCATTTCCCGATAGACGGACAGAAGGGGTTCTGCCTCCGGCTCCACATAGAACAAGGGGGTATGCTCCTTGTCGGCCAGCTCCAGGGCGTCCATAAACATGGACTTGATGGAGTTTTTGTCCCTTCTTGCCGCCGTCACCAGCGTAAACCGGCTTTCTTCCAGCCCGCCGACAGCAAAGGAGCGAACGCGCATCGGTACTGCCAGGGCGGTCAGCAGAACGCTTTCCCCTTCCGCCGAGCGGTCGCCCAGAAAGATCGCGTCCGCCGCTCCGCACTGCCGGATGGTATTTTCCGACAGAGCAGTTCCGTACAGCCTTTCGGAAGCCTCCCCGATTTTATCGCGCAGGATGGAGAAGGTGTGGCCGAAGGAAACGGAAATATCCGTAAGGATTTCTTCCGCAACGCTGCAGAGCCTTTCTCCTGTCTGGCTGCCCGGGAGCAGTATGATTTTCGCGTGCATAAGCCTGCCTCCTGTTTTTGTTAAATCATTTGATAAAGATCTACGCCCGTCTGTCCTTCATCGTATTCCGGCAGTTTGACCGCCACGATTTCGGACCGGGACGTCGGTACGTTCTTTCCTACATAATCCGGGCGGATGGGCAGTTCCCGATGCCCGCGGTCCACCAGTACGGCCAGCTGAATCTGATCCGGCCGGCCGCGCCTGATCACGGCCTCGATGGCCGCCCGGACCGTTCTTCCGGTAAAGATCACGTCATCCACCAGGATGACTCTTTTGTCCGTGACCGAAAACGGAAGCTCGGTGGCACTGACCTGCGGAAGGGCGGACGCCTGCGTCAGATCGTCCCGGTAGAGGGTAATGTCCAGCGTGCCGCACGCGATTTCCTGGCCTTCGATTTCCCGGATCGCCTGAGCAATCATCGCCGACAGCGGGACGCCGCGGCGCTTGATCCCGACCAGGCAGACGCGATCGCAGCCGTCGTTGCGCTCAATGATCTCATGAGCAATCCGCTTGATCGCCCGGTAAACAGCCTGTTCGTTCAGAATCGTGGCTTTCCATTTGAGTTCCATATCGTCCATCGTCAGTCCCATTCCAGTGGATAGTTTTCCACGGGATTCTCAATCATCGGTGCATAATCGCTAAGATTGTGCATAATAGTATATATCTTTTGAGCATCAGTCAAAGGCGTTACAGCAAAATCATTGTAATCCTGTTTTGAAGAAATCCTACAAGGAATAATTCTGAAATCCGTGCCAAACATTTCTCCTCTGCGGTATTTAAACCTAATTTGGAAAAGATATGTTAACATATCATCTGGTTTATTGTTGCCGGAGAAAGAAAAATTGCCAAGAGAATACGCTATGTATTTTCCATTATATATCTCAATTGGATTAATACGGTGACTATGATGGCCTACAACCAAATCAGCGCCGTAATCGATTGTCGCCTTGGCGAGTTTTTGCTGACGGCTGTTCGGGGCGTAATCTTTTTCTTCGCCCCAGTGATAGCTGACGGTCACGATCTGGCAGCCCATGTCTCTGGCCTTCTGAATATCCTGCTCGATGGTGGCGTAAATCCGGTCATACCCGCCGTTGAACGTCTGATAGGCCAGCATACCAATCCTGATTCCTTTGACATCATAGACGCCAATCTGCGTAGAATTCGCGCAGACGATCCCTGCCTGCTGCAGGGCGTCCATGGTGCTCTGATACCCATTTTCCCCGAAATCCATGACGTGGTTGTTTTCCAGCGTGGCCGCCTCAATGCCGTTGGGCAGCAGGGTATCGGCGTAGGAAAGAGGCGCGAGAAAGAGAAATTGATTTTCCCGTTTGCTGGCAGGAATCGTAACGCTGTCCGCCAGCGTTCCTTCAAAATTGACCACCGTCAGATCGTCGGAAAGCAGAATATCCTTGATGTTTCTCAGGTAGAAATTCGGATCGCCTCCCTGCCGTTTCAGTTCTTTGCCGAAAATGGAGGCGTTCATGTTTCGGTAGGCTTTGTAATTCGTCCCAATCGTCAGATCACCGGTAAACGTCAGCGTGATGCTCATGGTGCCCGGCTGAGTTTCTGTGGTCGCTATGGGCGCTACTGTCGGTTCACTTCTCATTTCCGGCGCAGGGGTGGCAGGGATGACGACCGAATCCGACGGCCATACAATCGGTTCATCCGTCTCTTCGCTGGTCGCCTGGCAGATGGACGCGGAAACCAGCAGGCAAAGCGTCAGAAAAAACAGAATACAGCTTCTTTTCATCATCAGTCTTAAGTTCTCCTCAGATCGTTTGCAAAAACTCGCTTATCCGTTTAAAGGCCTCCGTCAGCTGATCCACCGCGGTGGCATAGCAGCAGCGGATAAAGCCCTCGCCGGCTTCCCCGAAGGCGGTACCTGGGACGCAGACGACTTTCTTTTCACGCAGGAGTCTGGTGCAGAATTCCTCGCTGGTCATGCCAGTTTCCCGGATGGAAGGGAAGCAATAGAACGCTCCTCCCGGGGACGTGCAGGAAAGGCCCATTTCATTAAAAGTGTTGACCATCAGACGGCGTCTTCTGTCATAGCTCTTCCGCATGTTCTCGATATCCTGGTACTGGTTCTCCCTGCCTTTCTGAAGCGCTTCGATGGCCGCCACCTGGCTCTGGCGGGGGGCGCACATGATGGTATACTGATGAATCTTGTTCATCTGTTCGATCAGCGGCGCAGGCCCGCAGGCGTATCCAAGCCGCCAGCCGGTCATGGCGAAGGCTTTGGAAAAGCCGTTCAGCATCACGGTCCTTTCCCGCATCCCGGGAAGAGAGGCGATGGAGGTGTGCTGTTCGCCGTCGTAAGTCAGTTCACAGTAGATCTCGTCGGAGATCACCAGCAGATCGTGCTTGATAATCAGCGGCGCGATGGCTTCAAGGTCCGCCTTCGCCATGACGACCCCGGTCGGATTATTCGGATATGGAAAAACCAGAGCTCTTGTTTTCGGCGTGATGCACTTTTCAAGCATCTCCGCGCTCAGGCGAAAGCCGTCGCGGACATCCGTTTTTACCGATACGGGCATCCCGCCGGCCAGCGTTACGCAGGGGGCGTAGCTGACATAACCGGGGTCCGGAATCAGCACCTCGTCCCCGGGGCGGATGCAGGTACGCAGGGACAAATCAATGCCCTCGCTGGCTCCGACCGTCACCAGGATTTCTTTTTCCGGATCGTATTCCATGTGCATCCTGCTGGAAATATATCCCGAAATTTCCCGGCGCAGTGGCAGCAGGCCGCGGTTTGCGGTATACTGGGTTTCCCCCGCCAGCAAGGAATCGATAGCCGCGTTTCGGATGTGGTAAGGGGTCACAAAATCAGGTTCGCCGACGCCGAGGGAAATGGCGTCCTTCATCGTCCCGGCGATGTCGAAAAAACGGCGGATCCCGCTGGGCGGAACATCTCGGACCAGCGGAGAAATAAAACGTTCACTCATGGGGAAATAACCAGCCTTCCGTCAGGCGAACGCTTTTCAAATACGACGCCGTCCTGTTTGTAGCGCTTGAGGACAAAGCTGGTGGCCGTGCCGGTCACCGTGTCCAAAGTGGAAAGCTTTTCGCTGACAAAAAGGGCCAATTCCTTCAGCGTGGAAGCCTCTACCAGGACCAGCAGGTCATACCCGCCGCTCATCAGATAAACGCTTTTCACTTCGTCAAACCGGTAGATCCTGCTGGCGATCGCGTCGAACCCCATATCGCGCTGCGGGGTCACGCGCACTTCGATCATCGCCTCCACACGGTTGGACTGCATCTTGTCCCAGTTGATGACGGGACGGTATCGGAGGATGACGCCGTCCTTTTCCATTTCGTCGATGGCCTGGGCGACCTGATCCAGCGCCTTCCCTGTCATAACCGCGAGCTTTTCCAGTGGCATCCGGCAGTCTTCCTGCAGCAATTCAAGCAATTCCAGTTTGAGATTTTCCATTCCGCCGTTGATCCTTTCGTTTTAATCGGTCTTCCGTTCCAGAATTTCATTGTTTTTTAGCGCGGACAGGCAGGTCTGCCTGCTTTCTTCCAGATGGCTCTGCATCAGCTTTTCCAGCCCCGGAAGATCGCGCTGTTCGAGCAGCTCGACCATCTTGTGGTGCTCCTGGTGGGCCTGCTCGCGGTGCGCATAGTTGGAGATGGCGATGGCCGAAAACCGGATGATGTACTCCTCCTGGCTGTCGATGACGTTCAGGATGCGTTTTTTATCAGAAATGTGCTCGAGCGTCCCGTGAAACCGGCGGTTATACACGGCCAGGGCGTCGCAGTCCTGCTTTGCCTGAGCGACATCCATTTCGGCAAGGATGTCCTGCAGCTTCCTAATATCCTCCTCCGTCGCTCTTTCGATGACCGAGGGCAGGATCAGCAGCATCATCGCGTTCCGGATGGTGAAAATCTCGTCGATGTCGCTGATGGTGAACGCGCAGACGATGACGCCCTTGCGCAGCTCGTATTTCACCAGCCCCTCAAGCTCCAGCTTCCGCAGGGCCTCGCGCAGCGGGGTTCTGCTGATGTGCAGCTTGTTGGCGTAGACGGTTTCCACAATCCTGTATCCGGGAGGTAATTCCCCGGTGATGATGGAATGTTTCAGTTCTTCATAGGCGATATCCCGAATCGGTTTGTTTTCCGTGTTATTGAGATCGAACGGATCAGCCACGGTCATTCCTCCCCTTCATCAGACTCTATAAATCAACCTTCGTTTTCTGTTTGCTGCCATCCTTTGGAAACGTGAATCCAGCCTTTCGCCCCGGAAAAAAGGAAAAGCTCTTCCAGAGACAGTTCGATCGCCGAAGAGGATGTCCCCGCGGCCGGAAATACGGTTTGAAAGCGCTTCAGAGATTCATCCAGATAGACGGGAACGCCCGGCTTTAAGGCAAACGGACAAACCGCGCCTACAGGATGCCCCGTCATTTTTTCCACCTGGTCGGCGGTCAGCATTACGGCCTTTTCATGAAAAAATGCTTTGAAAAGGCTGTTATCCACCCGGGCGTCTCCGGCAACAACGATCGCCACACACCCGCCCTGGTAACGGAACGTCAGCGTTTTCGCGATGCGAGCAGGCTCTACGTTCAAAGCCTGCGCGGCCAGCGCCACCGTAGCGGAAGAAACGGGAAAGGCAATCATCCGGCTTTCAGCGCCGAATTGGCTAAGATAATCTCTTACACTGTTCCATGACATTTGATCATCCTCACGTGTTTCTTGGTACAAAAACACAATCTTATTATACATACAGAAACCAATTTTAGCAACGCGCGAGGGAAGAAACTTTGAAAAAAATCTGAAAAAAAGGAAGAAACTTCCCTTGTCAAAAACTTTTCCATGAAAAGCCTTGCAATGCCATGGAATATTTGGTAAAATAGCAGTTGATTGCTGGCTTTACGTGAAAGCAGTTATCCTGCTTGCCGTATGTAAAAAAATTTAGGGGGAAAGAACGTTATGGCTGAATTAATGACAAAGGATATCCGGAACATTGCCTTGCTCGGGCATGGCAGCGAAGGCAAAACCACATTAACAGAGGCGATGCTGTTCGCTGCTGGACTGATTGACCGCCAGGGCAAAGTGGAAGACGGCTCCACAGTTTCCGACTATGATCCGGAAGAAATCAAGCGCGGTATTTCCATCAGCGCTTCCGTCGCTCCGCTGACCTGGAAAAACAATAAGATCAACGTAATCGACGTCCCCGGATATTTTGACTTTATCGGCGAAGCGATCGCTTCCCTGCGCGTGGTGGAAACCGCCGGGATCGTGGTCGGCGCTGTCAGCGGCGTGACCGTCGGCGCGGAAAAAGCGTGGGACAACGCCGGCAAGCTCGGCCATGTCTGCCGCATGTTCATCGTCAATCAGATGGACCGTGAAAACGCCGATTATCATAAGGTTCTGGAAGCCCTGCGCGACAAGTTCGGTTCTACCGTCGTTCCGCTGGTGCTGCCCATCGGCAGCGGCGCTTCTTTCAAGGGCGTCGTCAACATCCTGGAGAACAAGGCCTACGAAGGCGCTGGCAAGGCCTGGAAGGAAGCGCCCATCCCCGCCGATATGTCCTCCGCCATTGAAGAAGGCATGGCCGAACTGACGGAAGCCGCCGCCAGCGAAGATGACGAGCTGATGATGAAATACCTGGAAGGCGAAGAGCTCACGCACGATGAGATCGTTTCCGGTTTCCAGGCCGGCATCAAGAGCGGCAACATCGTCCCCGTCGTTCCCGTTTCCGCGCTGACGGGCGTCGGTATCCGCACCCTGCTCAACACGATCGTGACCATGCATTCCCCCGCGCACACGGAAAACGTCGGCGTCAATCCCAAGACCGGCGACGAAATCAAGCGTGCCACTTCCGTGAACGAGCCCTTCTCCGCCTTTGTCTTTAAGACCATCGCTGACCCCTTTGTCGGCAAGCTGTCCCTGGTCCGCGTTTGCTCCGGTACCCTTACCTCCGCTACGGCCCTTTACAACAGCAACTCTGAAAAGGCTGAAAAGGCTGCCGGCATCTATTTCCTCCGCGGCAAAAAGCAGCAGGGCGCTGATAAGGTGATCGCCGGCGACATCGCCGCCATCAGCAAGCTGTCCGTGACCGCTTCCGGCGATACGCTCTGCGACCAGGCCAGCCCCATCCGCTATCCGTCCATCGAGTATCCCGTTCCCTGCCTGACCAAGGCTGTGTCCGCCGCCAAGCAGGGCGAAGAAGACAAGGTCTTCTCCGGTCTGGCCCGCCTCATGGAAGAAGATCCTTCCATCAAAATCGAGAAGAACGCCGAAACCACCGAGACTGTTCTCTCTGGCCAGGGCGACCTCCATCTGGACGTGATCAAGAACAAGCTGGCTTCCAAGTTCGGCGCCAACGCCGTTCTGTCCGATCCCAGGATTCCCTACAGGGAAACCATCCGCAAGACGGTTTCCGTGCAGGGCCGTCACAAGAAGCAGACCGGCGGCCACGGCCAGTTCGGCGATGTGTGGATTGAGTTCTCCCCCATCGGCGATACCAACATCCAGTTCGAGTTTGAAGACGCCGTCGTGGGCGGCGCCGTTCCCCGCAACTTCATTCCTTCCGTCGAAAAGGGCCTGCGTGAAAACATCGTCAAGGGCGTTCTGGCCGGATATCCGATGGTCGGCCTGCACGCTAAGCTCTATGACGGAAGCTATCACCCGGTAGACTCCTCCGAAATGGCTTTCAAGACTGCCGCCCGCATCGCTTACAAGAAGGGCTGCATGGAAGCTTCCCCCGTTCTGCTGGAGCCCATCCTGCACGTCGAAGTGTTCGTGCCGGATGAATACATGGGCGACATTATGGGCGATATGAACAAGCGCCGCGGCCGCATCATGGGTATGGACCAGGTGAACGGCATGCAGCGGGTCACCGCCGAAGTGCCTATGGGTGAAATGTTCAAATACGCGACCGATCTGCGTTCCATGACGCAGGCCAGGGGCTACTTTACCCAGCGGTTTGAACGTTATGAGGAAATGCCCTCTGACGCCGCCAAGAAGATCATCGAAAGCGCCGTCAAGGACGAGGACGAAGACGAATAATTTCTTCCCCTATCCCGCCGCGGTGCAAACCGCGGCGGTTTCTTCTTTTCATCCCAATTCAACAGGAGAACGCAATGGAGCAGACTCTTTCAAAAAAGCCCCTTCCCCAGCTGGCCGGAAACCTGAATACGGGTTTCTTAAAAGTTGTCGCCATCTTTTATATGCTGATTGATCACACCGCCGTGGTCTTTTTTCCCAAAGTGCTGGAGCTGAGGCTGCTGGGCAGGATCGCCTTTCCCCTGTTCATCTGGTGCGGCGTAGTCGGCAGCGAACTTACGTCCAATCATCCAAAGTATCTGCTAAGGCTTCTCCTTTTCGCGATCATTTCCCAGCCCTTTTTCATGCTGGGGCTGTCCCATTCGTGGAATCAGCTGAACGTATTCGTCACCCTGTTTCTCGGCCAGCTGTCATTGTTCGGCATCAAGCAGAAATGGCATTACAGCCAGATCTGGGTTCCCATGTTATGTATTCTTGCCTCCTGCCTTGTGTATATGGATTACGGCTGGAAGGGCGTAACGCTGGTAATCCTCATGTATATGGCCAGGAAAACGAGATCCGGCCTGGCGGCGCTGATGATCGCCTTCTGCTTTTTCTGGGGCGAAGGAACCACGCTGATGAACACCATCTGCGGCATCCCCGTTGCCAAGCTGGGCACCCTGACGCCCTACGGAGCGTCGCTTTATAAAGCCGTATTCCGGCTGGAAAACTTCGCCGTGCTGAGCCTGCCTTTTATCATCTATCCCATTGGCTGGCAGAGCAAGCTGCCCAAGTGGTTCAGCTACGCCGCCTATCCTGCCCACCTGGGGATATTATGGTTGCTTAAAACATATGTCATCCGCTAAAACAACCCCGCCGCTTTCTCTGTGAAAACGGCGGGGCTATTGTATATTGTAATGAACTGATCACATCATTCCGACGGAACGCATGACGGCGGTGGCGATGGTGAAGTAAATCGTCAGGGAGGCCATGTCGACCACGGTGGTAATCAGCGGGCTGGCCATCAGCGCAGGGTCAAAGCCGACCTTTTTGGCGAACAGGGGCAGCGCGCAGCCCAGGGCCTTTGCCAGGATGACCGTACAGTACAGAGACACGGCAACGATCAGCGCGATCGGAACCGTCGCCTGGTTGATAAACCGGACCCGAAGGAAGGTAAACACCGCCAGAATTGCGCCGACTATCAGGGCGACGCGGAACTCTTTCCAGAGGGCTTTTCCAAGGTCCTTAAACTCAATCTCGCCCAGGGCGATACCGCGGATAATCAGTGTGGAGGCCTGAGCGCCGCAGTTACCGCCGGTGTCCATCAGCATCGGGATACAGGCCGTCAGCACGATGCCCATGGCGGTGCTGTTCAGCACATCTTCATAGTTGGTAATAATCATGCCGGTGAAGATCGCGACGGTGGCCATCAGCAGCAGCCAGGGAAGACGGTTTTTGGCCAGCTTCCAGGGAGACGTCTTCAGATACTCGTCCTCAGACGGCGTCAGAGCGGCCATCTTTTCGAAGTCTTCCGTGTTCTCGTCTTCGATGACGTCCATGATATCGTCCGCCGTGATGATACCGACCAGCCTGTTTTCATTATCGACCACGGGGATCGTCATCAAGTCGTATTCACGGACGGTTTCCGCGACTTTCTCCTGGTCGTCCATCGTCCGGACGCTGATGATGTTGGTATCCATCAGCGAATCGATCAGGACATCGTCTTCGGACAGAATGAGCGTTCTCAGCGCGAGGGTGCCGATCAGGCGCCTGGCGCTGTCAATGATGTACAGGGTATAGATGGTTTCCTTGTCCAGACCGGTCTTGCGGATCTCGTTCATGGCCTGCCGGACATTCAGCCCGGTTTTCAGCTCCATGTACTCAATCGTCATCAGAGACCCAGCCGAGTTCTCCGGATAACGCAGGAACTGGTTGATCAGGTTTCGTTTTTCTTCACTGGTGTTCTGCAGCACCCTGCGGACCACGTTGGCCGGCAGTTCCTCGAGGAAATCGACGGTATCGTCCAGGAACATGTCTTCAATCAGGGAGCGGATTTCATTATCCCCGATGGATTCGATCAGGGTTTGCTTCTGATCAGCGGACATATAGGTAAAGACGTCCGCGGAAACATCCTTGGGCAGCACACGGAAACACAGGAGCAGCTTCTCCCTGTCCAGTGATTCCATGAAGTGAGCGATGTCAACTTCATTGAGCATCATCAGCGCGCCTCTCAGCTCGCTGTGTTTGCCCGTATTCAGCAGAGCGGTTAAGCGCTCCACCATTTTTTCCCATTCCATAACAGCCTCTCCTTCCTGTCAATAAACATTAGACAGAAGAGAGCGTTTGATAACATGACAAATCAGCGAAGTGTGCCAGTCAATGGCGCAGAACGCGATAAAGGTATGTCATCGCCCGCCTGACATCTTCCGTCATCCATTACCGGCACCTCCTTTTTCTTTTGTAGAATCAGTATATCCCGAAAAAATGCCCGTGTCAATCAACCGGTAGAAATTTTCTTTCCGTTTCGGACGAATACTTGAAATGGCAGGGCTTTTGTGTTAAAATCCGTTTGTGGCGTTTTTCTTGCAAAAACGTCAGTTCTCAGTGGATTGGAGCGATGATTTTGCGGCATATAATTCTTGACGCCATGGGCGGTGATAACGCGCCTGCCTGTACCGTTCAGGGAGCGGTGGAAGCGCTTCGCGCTGATCCTGAACTGACGGTCACGCTGGCCGGAACGATCTCCGCCATACAGCCTTTTTTAACCGGCACGGACGATATTCACGACCGGATCAAGCTGCTTGAAACGCCGGACATCATTACCAATCACGACGCTCCCGTCATGGCCGTCCGCCAGAAAAAGCAAAGCGCCGTGGTGATGGGGATGCTCGCCGTCAGAGAAGGAGAAGCGGATGGCTTCGTATCCGCAGGTTCGACCGGCGCTACGCTGGCCGGCGGCATGTTCCGCCTGGGCCGGATCCCGGGGATTGACCGCCCCGCTCTTGCCCCGCTGCTTCCCAACGGAAAAGGCTATTTCTGCCTGATCGACTGCGGCGCCAACGTCGACAGTCTCCCGGAATACCTGCCCCAGTTCGGCATCATGGGCAACGCCTACATGAAGATGGTGCAGGGTCTTCCCAATCCGCGCGTCGGCCTGGTCAATATCGGCGCTGAAGCGGAAAAAGGAAACGCCCTGGTCAAAGCAGCGTATCCGCTGATGGAACAGGCTCCCTTCCAGTTTATCGGCAATGTCGAAGGCCGTGACATTACAGCGGATATCGCCGATGTCGTGGTCACAGACGGTTTCTACGGAAACCTGATCCTCAAATTTATGGAAGGCGTCGCCTCTACCCTGCTGGGCATCATCAAAAAAGAACTGCTTGCCGATACCCGCGGGAAAATCGGCGCGCTGATCGCCAAGCCTGCCTTCAGCCGGGTCAAAAAGTCCATGGACTATACGGAAGTCGGCGGCGCTCCTCTGCTGGGCGTACAGGGCACCGTCATCAAAGCCCACGGCTCCAGCAACGCCCACGCCATCGCCTGCGCCATCCGGCAGGCCACCAGAATGATCGACAATCATGTCGTTGAAACCATTCAGAAAGCTCTCTGATGGAAAATGAAGGAGGAATTCACCATGATTTTTGAAACTGTAGTCAGCATGATCGCCAAGCAGCTGAAAGTTGATCCCGCCACCATCAAGCCCGAAACCCGTCTGGTGGAAGACCTGAAGGCGGACAGCGCGAATGTCATGGTCATGATCATGGACATGGAAGACACTTTCAACATTACCGTGGAAGACGACGCGGTCAACACCCTGAAGACCGTGGAAGACATCGTCAAATACATCGAGGCTCATCAGTAATCCCTGAGTCCATGCTGTGCCGCCGCGCAGGTTTTCTGCGCGGCGAAATTCTTGAATACCGCGTTTTGTAAGAACGCTTAATACTTTTGGAAATAGACGATGAAAAAAAACACTTCTCTGATCAGCGCCCTGGGGTATGAGTTTCACGATCCTTCCCTGCTGGACCTGGCGCTCCGCCATCCCTCCCTCGGCCCCTGCAACAATCAGCGGCTCGAGTTTTTGGGGGACGCCGTGCTGCAGCTGGCAATCAGCAAAAAGCTGTATACCTCCTACCCGGACGCCCACGAAGGACAGCTGACCTCCATGCGGCAGGCCCTCGTGCGCGAGGAAACCCTGGCAGACATCGCCCGGGAGCTCAATATCGGCGAGTATCTGCAGATGGATCACGGCTGCCGTACCTCCGGCGTATCGAACCAGGACGGCGCGCTTTCCGACGCGATGGAATCGGTGCTGGCCGCCGTCTATCTGGACGGGGGCTATGACGCCGCCGTTTCTCTGATCCTTCGGCTGTGGCCCGAGGAAGAGCATTTTTCAGAGAACGCCAAAAGCAGGCTGCAGGAGTTCCTCCAGGCGCACAAAAAGCCGGTGCCGGAATACCAGCTCGTTTCAGACAGCGGTCCGGCACACGCCAGAAGCTTTACCGTGGCCGTGCTGGTGGAAGGCAAGGAAATCGCCCGGGGAAGCGGTTCCAGCAAAAAACGGGCCGAACAGGCTGCCGCCGAAGCGGCGCTTCAAAATATCAGCCGTGGAGATCAGGGATGAAGCTTAAAAAACTCGAACTGTACGGGTTCAAATCCTTTATGGATCGGACCGAGATCATCTTCAATCAGGGAATTACCGGCATCGTCGGGCCGAACGGCTCTGGCAAGAGCAATATCGGCGACGCCGTCCGGTGGGTGCTTGGCGAGCAGAGCCCCCGCATCCTGCGCGGCGCGAAAATGGAGGACGTGATTTTCGGCGGCACGCAGAAGAGAAAGCGCGCCTCCTACTGCGAAGTCTCCCTGACCTTCGACAACAGCGATGGAACGCTGAAAAGCGCTTTTTCCGAGGTATGCGTAACGCGCCGCGTTTATCGCAGTGGGGACAGCGAATACCAGCTGAACAAAACCAGCTGCAGGCTCCGGGACATTCAGGAGCTTTTCCGCGATACGGGCATCGGCCGGGAAGGCTATTCTCTAATCGGCCAGGGCAGGATCGACGAAATCCTTTCCCAGAAAAGCGAAGACCGCCGCCAGGTGTTTGAAGAAGCCGCCGGCATCATGACCTACCGCGTCCGGAAGGAAGAAGCGGAAAGAAAGCTCCAGCGGACAGGCGAAAACCTCACCCGCATTCAGGATATCCTCCACGAAATCGAGTCCCGTCTCGATACCCTGCAGCGGGAGTCCGAGGTCGCGAAAAAATATCAGGAGCTCTACGAGCGCCTCAAGGTCCTGGAAGCGAATATTTTCCTGCTTCGTTACGATAAAAACATCAAACGGACGGAATCTCTTCGTCAGACCATCGAGGAACTGAAGGACTTCCTTTTAGGAGAAGAGGCGAAGCTGAACGATTACAACACCCAGCGCGAGGCCATCGACCGGGAGCTGGAAGCGCTGGAAGCGTCCCTTTCACAGTGCCGTCTCAGCCACAGCCAGCAGCTCGAGGAGACCCACCAGGCGGAAATCGAGCGCGAGCGTGTTTTTAACAGAATCGCCGGCCTCAAAACCGCCTCAGAGGAAGAACAGCGGCAGCTGGAGGAGCTCCGGGATGAATTAAAAACGCTGACCTCCTCCCCCGCGGACGGCCCCGACGAAGCGGCGCTCCGGGAAAACGTCGAAAAAATCCGCCAGGAATCAGAAAGCGCCCAAACCGTCCTGCAAAACCTGATGGCCCTGGAGCAGGCCGCCGAAAGAACGCTGGACCGGCATAAGGCGGAGATCCTTTCCGCGGTCAACCGACAGAGCGACATCCGCGACCGGCAGACCCGGCAGACGACCATCCGCGCTCAGATGATGGACCGCGCCGCAGAGCTGGAAGCGTCCATCCAGGAGCTTGAAAAGCAAAAGCAGATCCTGACCGAGCAAAAGCAGCAGGACGAAGCCGCTCAGGAAGAAGCGAAGGCTGCCCTGGACCAGAGCAGGGAAGCTGTCACTGAACTTCAGAATAAGCTGCTCCTGTATGCCGGCAAGACGCAGAACCTGAACGCCGAGGTTCAGTCCGAAAACCTGCATCTTCAGTCCGATAAAAGCCGTCTGAAACTGCTGGAGGAAATGTCCCGTGAAATGACGGGCTATCAGCAGGCCGTCAAAAAGGCGCTGGAATACGCCGGAAAGGATCCGCGGGTTCACGGCGTCCTGGCCCGGCTGATCAACGTGCCGAAGGACCTGGAAACGGCTATCGACATGGTGCTGGGCGGCGCTCTCCAGAACATCGTTACCGAGAATGAAGAGACGGCCAAAAACATGATCGACTACCTGAGGAGCAACCGGCTGGGCCGCGCCACCTTTCTGCCCATCTCCAGCGTCCGTTCTCGGGTGCTGAGCCCGGAAGAGCGCAAGGTGCTTTCCATGCCTGGCTGCCTGGGCGTTGCCAGTGAGCTGATCACCTATGACGAGCGCTACCGCGGCATCATTGAAAACCTGCTCGGGCGGACCATTGTGGCCGATCACCTGGAGCACGGTATCCCGATCATGCGCGCGGGAAGACACGCCTTCCGCCTGGTGACCCTGTCGGGAGACGTCATGCACTCCGGTGGGTCCATGACCGGCGGCACCACGCAGAGCCGTTCGGTTTCCCTGCTGGGCCGTGAGCGCGAGGTAAAAGACCTCCAGAAGCTGGTTTCCGCCCGGCAGGATCAGCTTCAAAAAAGGCAGCTGGTGCTTGAAAACGCCGTCCGCGAATACGATGCCGTACAGGCTGAACAAAAGAAGCTCCAGGACGATCTGCACCAGAAAGAAATTTTGCTGGCCAGAGAGACGGAGCATCTGGCCGGCAGCCAGAGTGACTTAAGCGACATCTGCGACCGCCTTTCCAAGACGGAAACGGCAAGGGCTCAGCTGTTGGCAGGCATCTCCGAAATCGACGCGGATCTCAATGAATTTAACGATAAGGTTCAGTCCGTTTCTTTTGACCGCGAGATGATGGAGAACAAGACCGAATCCCTTCAGCAGGAAATGACCGAAAAGCGCACGCGGACCGAGCAGCAGCGTGAAATCGTAGCCGCCCTGCAGCTTCAGCTGACGGACGCCGAGCATGCGCTGGACATTCACCGCAGAGACCAGGCGCGCAGAGAAGCGGATATTGCGAGGCTCCAGGCCCAGACGCAAAAAACAGACCTTCATTTAAACGAGCTTTCCGTCCAGCGGGAGGAACAGGAACGTCTGCTTGCCGAAATGGATCAGCAGCTGTCTGTAAAAAAAGAGCAGAACGCTGCCGCCTTCGCGGAGGTGAACGCGCTGGAAACGCAGCGTCAGCAGAAAAACACCGCCCAGCGGGAGCTGATTCATCTGTCGGAAGACACCCACAAGCGGATGGACGACGGGAATACCCGCCTGCACCGCAGCGAATTGGCGTACAGCAAGGCTCAAAGTGAGTTAGAGCAGATGTGCGACCATATGCTCACCACCTACAACATGACCTATGCCGGCGCTGAAGCTCTCCGCACCGAAGGAAAGTTCGATCTTACCGCCAGCGAAACGGAAGTGCACGACCTGCGCAACGAAATCCGGGAAATGGGCAATATCAACGTTTCATCAATTGAAGCGTATGAAACGGAGCGGGCACGCTTTGACGAACTGTCCGCCCAGCAGGAGGACCTGATCAAAGCCCGGGAGGACCTGGAAAAGCTCATCGACAGGCTGCTTTCCCAGATGAAGGACATCTTTACCGGGGAATTTGAGAAGCTTGGCGTCTTCTTCTCTGAAACGTTTACCCGCCTCTTTGGCGGCGGTCAGGCTGAATTGCGGCTGGTGGACGCCACGGATCCGCTGAACTGCGGCATCGAAATCGTCGCCCAGCCCCCGGGAAAAAAGCTTCAGCTCCTTTCCCTCTTATCCGGCGGTGAAAGAGCGCTGACCGCCATCGCCATCCTGTTTGCGATGCTGAAGCTGAAGCCCACCGCTTTCTGTATCCTGGACGAGATTGAAGCGGCGCTGGACGACGCCAATATCGCCAATTTTGCTGAATACCTGGAGGAATACGCGAAAACGACCCAGTTTGTCGTGGTCACGCACCGCAAGGGCACCATGGAATGCTGCGACTCCCTGTACGGCGTTGCCATGGAAGAGCGCGGCGTATCCAGGATGGTTTCTGTCAATATGCAGGATTATACAAACTAATAAGGAGGGTCATGTATGGGTTTCTTTGCGAAACTGAAGGAGGGTCTGAAAAAGACCCGGGACCATTTCACAAGAAATGTCGACGATCTGGTGGAAAGCACTGAAAAAATCGACGATGACTTTTACGACAGCCTGACGGACATCCTGATTCTGGCCGACTGCGGCGCGAATGTTGCGGAGGACGTGGTGCAGAAGCTGCAGGAGCGGGTCAAGAAAGACCATATCCGTTCCGCCGCCGAAGCAAGGGAAGTGCTCAAGGACCTTCTCGTCAGCGAAATGGACATTCCGCAGCCGGAAATGAAATGGCCGGTGGTCATGCTGATCGTCGGCGTCAACGGGGTCGGAAAAACGACCACCATCGGGAAGCTCGCGCTACGCTTTCAGGAGCAGAACAAGACCGTCATGCTGGCCGCCGCGGATACCTACCGCGCCGCCGCCGACGAGCAGCTGGCCATCTGGGCGGACCGCGCCAATGTCCCGATCATCCGCTCCCGCGCAGGGCAAGACCCTGCCAGCGTCGTATATGACGCGGTGCATGCCGCCAAGGCAAAAGGAACCGATCTCCTGATCGTCGATACCGCCGGCCGTCTGCACAACAAGAAAAACCTGATGGACGAGCTGTCGAAGATGCGCCGGATCATTGACCGGGAATTCCCGGAAGCCAGCGTACAGTGCATGATGGTGCTGGACGCCACCACCGGGCAAAACGGCATCCAGCAGGCCCGCCAGTTCAAGGAAGCGACCAACATCGGCGGCATCATCATGACGAAGCTGGACGGCACAGCCAAGGGCGGTATCGCCATCGCCGTCCGCAGAGAGCTGGATCTGCCCGTCTGGTACATCGGCGTCGGAGAAGGGATCGACGACCTTCAGCCGTTTAACGCCAGGGAATTCGTCGACGCGCTGTTCTGATGACCGCTTGATCCATATAAAAAACCGGAGCCGTTCTCCGTCCGTAAGGATGAAAAACGGCTCCGGTTTTTTTACTTGTTTCCGTCTTTAAAAATGTGGGTTCTTTCCAACCCTTTGGTCAGCGGAATCCCGAGCAGGTAGCAGATCACCGCTTCCCCCGCCGCGACGGAAAGGATCAGGATTCCCAGCGGAGCGTCCAGGTGATAGGCGTATTTGAGCAGCGGGCCGATAATGACTCCGTTAAATACGGCCGGCCAAATAGCCGCCACGAAAAGGTTCTTTCTTGTCATGTAAGTCATCAGGGCGGCGAGAAATGTCGCCAGGCTGCCAAAGACAATGTCCAGCACAATCGCGCCGTGCATCATGTTGGCAATCAGACAGCCGATGGTCAGGCCGGGGATAGCTGCCGGCGTCAGCGCCGCCAGCATCGTCAAGGCTTCTGAAATGCGGAACTCCACCGTGCCCGCCGTCGTGGCCGGCAGAATCAACGTCAGCACCGCATAAAGCGCCGCGATCGCGGCGCCCTGAACCATTTTGTTGATGTATGAATCATTCTTTTTAAGCTCAGACATGTTTGGTTCCCTTTCAGTCAGGCAAAACAATCACAGGATTTTCGTCCTTCGGACGGTAGAGGCAGAACTTGTTGCCAATGCACTGCACAGGCTCCGCGGACAGCTTTTCGCAGATTTCTTCACAGGCTTCACGCGCCGACATCGGCGCGCCGCGCTGGATGCCGCATTTGATCAGTTCCCGGCTGGCCAGGGCTTCGGAAACGCTTTGAAGAAAAGTCTCCGTCACGCCTTCCTTCCCCACGTATAAAATGGCCGGCATCTCATTGCACATGGAGCGCAGAAACGCTCTCTGTTTTCCAGTCATGCAGAATATCTCCTTTCATGAGAACAATATCTTAGTCAATAAAGTCAAATTCCATATCGTCGATCCGGATCACGCTGCCTTCTTTGGCACCCTTTTCACGCAGCGCGTCGATCATGCCCGCGCGGCGCATGGTCCGGTGGAACCAGTTCATGCTTTCCTCGTCTTCAAAATTGACGCTGCGCAGCAGCATGGAAACAGCCGGACCGGAAAGCACGAAGGTCTGGTTTTCTCTGGTGATGGTATATTGGCCGCTCTTCATGGCGATCAGTTCGACTTCTTCCTCTTCAAAGGGCTTTGCGTCGGGAAGCTTAGACAGCGTGGACGCGACCGCGCGCAAAAGCTGGTCGAACCCCTGATGCGTGGCGGCGCTGACCGGGAAAATCTGCATGTCGGGACTTACATGTTCGCGCAGCCTGGCCAAGTTCTCCTCCGCTTCCGGCAGATCCATCTTGTTGGCCGCAATGATCTGCGGCCGCTGAATGAGATCGCCATAGGATGCAAGCTCCGCGTTGATCCTGTCGTAGTCTTCCAGAGGGTCCCGGCCTTCCGAGCCGGAAATATCGATCACATGAAGCAGCAGCCTGGTCCGTTCCACATGGCGCAGAAAATCGATACCCAGCCCGGCTCCTTCGCTGGCCCCTTCAATCAGTCCGGGAATATCAGCGATGACAAAGTCCTGCCCGTCCACGCGGGCCAGACCGAGATTGGGCGTCAGGGTGGTAAAATGATAATTGGCGATCTTGGGCCTGGCGGAAGTCAGCACCGATAAGATGGTGCTCTTCCCCACGTTCGGATAGCCAACCAGGCCGACATCCGCGATGGATTTGAGCTCCAGCACAAAATCCCTTTTTTCGGTTCTCATGCCGGGTTTGGCGAAGTTCGGCGCCTGCCTGGTTGGGGTGGCAAAATGCATATTGCCCCAGCCCCCGCGTCCGCCGGACAGAAGCACTTTTTTGCGCCCGGCTTCATACATATCGGCGACGATCTTCCCGGATTCCTTATCCCGGACCACCGTGCCGACGGGGACCTTCACGATCAGGTCTTCGCCGCGCTTTCCAGTGCACCTGCCCGCACCGCCGTCCATGCCGTTCTGCGCCTCATATTTGGAACGGAAGCGAAAATCCAGCAGCGTATGCATGTTTTCATCGGCCAGCAGCACGACGTCCCCGCCGCGCCCGCCATCTCCCCCGTCCGGTCCGCCGTTTTGTACAAATTTTTCCCTGTGAAAGGAAACGCAGCCGTTCCCGCCGTTTCCGGCCTTGGCGGAAAAAGGCGCGTGATCTACAAAATGAGCCATACATTCCTCCCCTGTCCAGCTGACAAACTGCCCCAGTTTTTTGCCTGTCGGGACAGTGCTGTCAGTATATCATAAGTCCCGCCGGTCTGGCAAATGATATTTTATAGCCGAATCATCAATTTCCTGTCCTCGGCATACACTTTTTGAAATACTTATGATATACTGATCCTGTTATGAAATCCGCTGGGAGGTCCTGAGATGAACTGTCCTTTGCAGGCGCGCCGCTGCGGCGGCTGCACCCGTCTTTCCGTTCCGTATGAAAAGCAGCTGGCTTTTAAGCAGAAAAAGGTAGAATCCCTTTTCCCCGGCGTTCCCGTCCGCCGTATCATCGGGATGAAAGAACCGTATCACTATAGGAATAAGGTAATTTCCGCCTTCGCTCACGACAGAAACGGTTTGATCAGCGGGATGTATGCCTTTGGAACGCATTATGTGCTGCCAACCGACCACTGCCTGCTGGAAAACAAAGCCGCCGGCAAAATCGTCGTCGTATTGCGGGAGCTGCTTTCGGACGCCGGTCTCAAAGCCTATGACGAGGACAAAAAAACGGGGCTGATCCGTTTTGCGCAGGTTCGCTATGCGGAAAGGACCAAACAGGCCCTCGTCACCCTCGTCACCAGCCAGCCTTCATTTGAAGCCGGAAAGGAGATCGCCGGGCAGCTGATCAGCCGCTGCCCGGAGGTTCGGACCGTCGTTCAGAACATCAATCTGCGTGAAACCAGCGCCGTCCTCGGTTTTCAGGAAAAACTGCTGGCCGGTTCCGGATATATTGAGGATCAATTTCTCGGCAAAAAAGTGCGCCTGTCCTCCCGGGCGTTTTACCAGGTCAACACGCTGCAGGCGGAAAAGCTGTACCAGCAGGCACTCCAGCTGTCTGAACTCAAAAGCTCCGACCGCGTTCTGGACGTATACTGCGGCATCGGCCTGATCGGTCTCCTGGCGGCGGACACAGCGAAAGAGGTCACCGGCATCGAGATCAACGCCTCTGCCGTCCGGGACGCTCAGATGATCGCCAAAGAAAACCACGCGGACCATATCACCTTTCAGCTGGGAGACGCCGCCGCCTTCATGAAAAAGCAGACGGATGCTTCCCTGGTCCTATTGGACCCTCCGCGCATGGGCCTGGACCGAAAAGCCGTCGACGCGTTGATCAGCTTATCGCCGGAAAGAATCTGCTATATTTCCTGTAACCCGGAAACCCAGGCACGGGACGTCCGGCTGCTGTCCGCCGCCGGATACCGGCCGAAAGCTCTGCAGCCAGTCGATATGTTTCCGCACACGGATCACATTGAGACGGTACTATCGCTTTCTCGGGCTCAGGGATGATTTTAAAAATGTGTTTTGTTTCGGGCTTTCTTAGTACGCATTTAGCCGCAATACTTCGCCAAATACATTTGATACTGCTGTTTATAGTCTTCCTTAGAATCTCTGATGATGCGCTGATTTTCATGTATGTTCATGTTTCGGCCTGCCGTATCAAGAATGCATCCTGAGATATTTGAGCAGTGGTCCGCCACGCGCTCCAGGTTTGTCAGCAGATCGGACCAGATAAATCCCGCCGCCACAGAACACTCTCTGTTTTGAAGACGGATCAGATGGCGGGTCCGAAGATCTTCCTTTAACTGATCAATTACCTGCTCCAGAGGTTCCGTCTTCCGCGCCGAATAAAAATCATCCTTTGAAAAGGCCTGAAAGGACAGGTCCAGTATCTCTGCCACCGCTTGGCTGATCACGCTGTATTCATGAGCAGCGTTCTCTGAAAAGGTTACATTCTTGCTTTTCATTTCTTCTGAAGATTCCACGATGTTCACCGCGTGGTCGGCGATTCGCTCATAGTTCCCCGATCAGCTTCATATATTCAGTGGCCCTGGCGCTTTCCTCCTCGCTCAGATTGCGGGAGGTCAGCTTCAAAAGATACGTGCCCATGACATCTTCCAGATGGTCGGTTTCATCTTCTGCTCTGCGTATGTTTTCCGCCCTTTTTCCCTCATAGTGAATGACGTTTTCGAGACTGTCTTTTAAGGCGGTGACGGCAGTCCCGGCCATGAAGTAAAGCACCTGACTGCACCTGGCCAAAGCAAGCGCCGGACTTGAGAGCAGACGCTCGTCAAGCTCCTTTGCCCTTTCCGGCGTTTTAGCGTCAAGAAGAAACCTGCAAACTGTAAGCCCTGTAATCCATGAACTGTAAAATCGTGGTAAAATCAAAAAACCGGATTGCTGTATGATGGGCAGTCCGGTTTTGTCAGATGTTCTATGAGTTGGAATTCATCTGTTTTTAGCTTCAATCATCTGCTCTTCTTTTCTATCATTTTCTTTGGTGAAAGCTGTTTCTGCTTTGATATCATAACAAAGAACGTCTGAACAGCGCTTCCGCCAACCGGATCAACTGGTCAATGTCTATCGTTTCCGCCCTGGTATTTTCTGGAAGGGATAATTCTGTCAGGACGGAAAGAGCATCCCCTCTGGACAGATGGAACGAAGCGATCAGATTATTGAGCAGCGTTTTTCTTTTTTGCGCAAAGACGCCCGTAACGACCTTAAACAGCGTCTTTTCTTCGATTTGCAGCGCAGGATGATCCTTCCGGCGGTACAGGGAAATAAAGGCGCTTTCCACCTTGGGCGGCGGGGTAAAAATCTCCGGAGGATAGATCTTTCGGAGGACCGGCTCAAAATACCACTGCGTTCTGATCGGCAGAGGACCGTATCCGTCCTCCCCGGGCTTTGCACAGAGCTTCAGCGCGCTCTCCTTCTGCAGCATGAAATGCATGCTGACGATGGGAAGCTCCGGCTGGTTCAGAATCTTCGTCATCAGCTGACTGGTGATGTGATACGGAAGATTGGCCACAATATGAAAAGCGTCAAAGGAAGAAGTCAGCTCGGAAAGGGAAAGTCGTAAAACGTCCCCCTGTACGACCTCCACATTTTCACAGGACAGGGTAGCTGCTTTAAGCCAGGGAATCATTTCCCGGTCCACTTCGACGGCGATCATCCTATCGCACCGCTGAGCCAGCTGCTTGGTCAGCATGCCGGAGCCGGCGCCGATTTCAAGCACATGATCTTCTTTGGTGATCCCGGTAAAGTCGGCAAGCTCTGCCTGTATCCCTTCATCCAGGATAAAATTCTGCCCCAGACTGTGTTTTAAGGCGGGGCTGGCGTTTTGTTTTTTCATATCCGTTCCTGCTTTTACAGCGTATGCAGTTGGTGAATCGCATGAGAGCGGTCTTCCGCGTGAAAAACGGCGGTGCCCATGACCAGGATATCCGCCCCGGCTTTTGTCACATCCGGCGCGTTATGAAGGGTGACTCCGCCGTCCACAGCGATCGGCTTCCGATAGCCGAGTTTTCTGAGATTGCTGATTTTATCAACACATTCGGGCATCAGCTTCTGACCGCCAAAGCCCGGCTCCACGGTCATGATGAGAAGCTGATCGGTTTCTTCCAGCACTGGGATAATGCTCTGTTCAGAGGTCCCTGGCTTTACGGACAGGCCGGCCGGCAGGCCCAGAGAGCGGATGCGGTGCAGACACTCCAACGCGTTCTCCGCTTCATGATGGATGGTCAAAGCGCTCGCTCCGGCCTCCACGAAGGTATTCAGATATTTTTCCGGAGAGGCTAGCATCAGGTGAACGTCCAAAAACACTCCGGGAAAGGTCCGGCGGAGAACCCGAACGATTTCCGGGCCAAAGGACAGGTTGGGCACGAAGTGGCCGTCCATGATATCCACATGAAGGCCGTCAGCTCCGGCGCTCAACACATGTTCGATGTCCTGCTGAAGGTGTAAGAGATCGGCAGCCAAAATGGACGGAAAAACCTTAATCATAACGTTTCCTCCAGTTTTCTCGCTGTTCCTGTAAAAGCAGACAGTACCGTTCATGGCGGGCCGGGCTGATCTCTTGTTCCAGAACCGCCTGCCTGACAGAACATCCGGGCTCCCTGTCGTGATAGCAGGGATCAAACCGGCATTTTCCTTCATAGGGCATAAATTCAGGGTAGCGCGTTTTGAGCAGAACCGGGTCCTCTTTTTCATCCGTCAGGGACAGCAGGCTGAACCCGGGCGTATCCATCAGCCGAAGGGATTTGAGGAAAAACAGTTCCACATGCCGGGTCGTATTCTTCCCCCGGGCAATTTTCCGGCTGATTTCCCCGGTTTCCGTCTGAATGTCCAGCAGGGCATTGATCAGGGTGCTTTTGCCGACGCCGGACTGGCCGCAGAAGCATACCGTTTCATTCTGCAGGAAGGCCGGCAGTTCCAACACGCCTTCCCCCGTCTTCGCGCTGACGGCTACAACCTCCGCACCGGATAAGCGGTACTGATTTTTCAGCTCTTCTTCCAGGTCCGGGTTCAGGTCCTTCTTGTTCAGCAAAATCAGCGCGCGAATGCCGGCAGTTTGGACCGCGATCAGCAGCCTGTCGATCAGAAGGAAATCCGGTTCGGGCTGGGGAGCGACCACGATCACCAGCAGGGTTACATTGGCCACGGGAGGGCGGATAAAGGAAGTAATTCTCGGAAGGATCTCTTCGATCCAGCCGTGCTCGTCCTCCCCCTGACCTGGGGTAAAAAGGATACGGTCGCCCACCAGCGGGGACACATGCTGGCGACGGAATTTCTTCTTCGCGCGGAGCGTGAATTCCTCCCCGGAATCCTGTCTCACCGTATAGATACCGCCCTGGCCACGAATCAGAATTCCTTCCTGCATGCAGTTCCGTTACTCCTTCTGCGCTTTCGATGCGTCCACATAAACCGCGATGGCCCCTTCGGTGCCGATGATCACTTTGTCGCCGACGGCCGCTTTATCGTCCCCGACGCGGAAGCGCTGGTCGGCCACGATTTCAAACCGGGAGGGATCGTCCGTCGAATACTCGATCACTTCCGTGATCCTTAAGCCTAATGATTCGGCCAGTGTCAGCGCGTCCTGCCTGGTCATCCCGGTCAGCTTCGGTACAACGACGCTCCCGCCAGACAGCGTCACCTGGATGATGCCGCCCGTGGTCAGCGGGGTGCCGGCCGCCGGCGTCTGCTCCAGCACCGTATCCCAGGGTTTATCAGAGAGCACGCGCGGGCTGACGGCCAGGAGGGAAAAGCCGAGCTTTTCCAGCTCCTCCTTCGCCTTTTCAGCCGTCATGCCGTACAGGCTGGGCACCGGATGTTCTTTGGGACCGGTACTGACGGTCAGTAGAATGCTGTCTCCCTTTTTCAGCTGCGTGTCGAACTCCGGGCTTTGCAGAATCACATAGCCGGCCGGGGTATGATCGTCGCTGGCGCGGGAAATGCTGGCCTGGAGGCCCGCCCGGCTGATCAGCCCCAGGGCGGACGTTTCTGATTCGCCAATCACAAAGGGCACGTTGACCGTGCTTGAAATCCGCTCGTACAGCTGAACAGAAAAGAAGGTGATGATCCCGACTACCACCAGGCAGCAGGCAATCTCCAAAAACCGCTGAACTGGCAGAACAGGCTCTTTGGTCTTTTTCTTTTTCTTCCGAAGTTTTTTTTGATCGGTATCGGCTTTGTTTTCGATTTTCAGCGGGGCGTCGACCAGATCCCGGGCCATGTCCAAAGCCTGCTGATAGCGCTTCTTGGGGTCTTTCTCCAGCGCGCGGAGCACCACCCGCTCCAGCTCCGGAGAAACGTCCGGGTTCAGGATATGAAGAGGCCGCGGCGGGATATTGACGTGCTGCATGGCGATGGCGACCGGGCTGTCGCCGTTGAAGGGGACCGCCCCCGTCAGCATCTCGTAGAGGACCACGCCGACACTGTAAATATCGCTGGCGGCGGAAACCTCCAGCCCCTGCGCCTGTTCCGGAGAAAAATAGTGTACGGAGCCCATCACCACGTCGCCGTCGCCCACCGTTCCGCTGTCCGCCATGCGGGCAATGCCAAAGTCGGAAACTTTGACGTGGCCTTCTGAATGAATCAGGATGTTCTGGGGTTTGATGTCGCGGTGGATGATCCCGTTTTTATGCATGTGCTGAAGCGCGGACAAAATGCGCACAGCGATCTGCACCGCGGTTTCCGGAGCCAGCGCTCCCTTTTCTTCAATGATCTCCTTGAGGGTCCGTCCTTCGATGTATTCCAGAACGATATAGCGGTATTCGTCCTCCGTCCCCACGTCCAGAAGGTTGACGATATTATGGTGGCTGACCTTGCTGGCGGCGAGGGCCTCCCGGCTGAAACGCTGGAGGAAGTCTTCATCATGGTTGTATTCCGGCTTCAGGATCTTGACGGCCACATAGTGATGCGTCCGCTGGTCCAGGGCTTTATAAACCAGCGCCATGCCGCCCTGGCCGATAAATTCCACCAGCTGATAGCGATTGTCCAGTAATTTGCCGTTCAAATCAGGACACCTCCGCAATCAGCAGGGAGATATTGTCCCTTCCCCCATTCTGGAGCGCTGTCTGCAAAAGGGTATCCGCGGCCGGATCCAGCGCCTGCTCTTTCAGCGTCCTTTCTATCACTTCGTCCGAAACAAAATTGCTCAGGCCGTCCGAGCACAGCAGCCAGATGTCTCCCTTGCTTTTTTCCAGCGTCAGGCAGTCGCTTTCGACATACGGGTCCGTACCGACCGCCCTGGTGATCACGTTGCGATAAGGGTGAACCAGCGCTTCCTCGCGGGTGATCAGCCCCTGGGAGACCATTTCCTGCACCAGGGAATGATCCCGGGTGATCTGGGACAAAGATCCGTTCCTGAGCAGATAGGCGCGGCTGTCCCCGATGTGGCCCAGATAGACGTTGGTTTCTCCCTCCCACAGCACCGTCAGGGTCGTTCCCATCCCGGAATATTCCTGATGGGATACCTGCTCGGAGAAAACCGCGCGGTTCACGTCGATCAGCGCCGCTTTCATCAGCTCCTGAGAGGGCTCCTTTCCGTGAAGCCGCTCCATCATTCGGTCCGCGGCGAGTCTGCTGGCGACTTCCCCGGCGTTATGTCCACCCATGCCGTCCGCCACGCCGTACAGGGGAGTATCGGCAAACACTGTATCCTCGTTCAGCAGCCGGACAAGGCCCACGTGCGTTCTGGTCACCCAAATCATGCCAACCCCTCCAGATGGCGCTTGCGCAGCTGACCGCAGGCGCCCTGAATATCGTCTCCCATTTCCCGCCGCCTGGTGGCGGAGATATGGTTTTCCTCCAATACGTTTAAAAAGGCCTGCACCTGCGTTTCCTGAACGCCGAACAGATGGCGCTCCGGCACCTGATTGAGCGGAATCAGGTTCACATGGCACTGAATGCCCCGGAGCAGCGCGGACAGCTCCTCCGCGCAGGAACGGTCGGCGTTGACGCCGTCCACCAGCGCGTATTCGATGATCAGCCTGCGGCCGGTCTGACGGAGATAATATTTGCAGGCCTCCAGCGTTTCGCGGATGGAATAGCGCTCCGCAATGGGCATCAGCTGCCGGCGGATCCTGTCGTTGGGGGCGTGCAGCGAAAGAGACAGGGTCACCGGCAGATGTTCGTCAGCAAATTCATAAATCCTCGGGACCAGCCCGCAGGTGCTCAGGGAAATATGGCGGATCCCGATGTTCAGCCCCTGGGGATGGGATACGAGCTTCAGGAACCGGACGACCTCCTGCATATTGGCCAGCGGTTCCCCGCTGCCCATCAGGACGACGTGACCGATCCTTTCATTTTTTTCTTTCAGCAGGGCGTTGGCCCAGTGAATCTGCCCCAGCATCTCCGCCGCTGTCAGGTTCCGGACGCAGCCTTCCAGGGTGCTGGCGCAGAAGCGGCATCCCATCGCGCAGCCCACCTGGGTGGAAATGCACAGGGTGTACCCGTAATGGTAATGCATGATGACGCCTTCGACACAGTTGCCGTCCCGAAGGGAATAGAGCACCTTGACCGTATCGTCGATCTGGGAGACACGTTTTTCCAGCAGCTGTACCGGCTGATCCACATAGGCAGCCTTCAGCTTCTCCCGAAGCTCCCGGGACAGGTTGGTCATTTCATCAAAAGAAGCGCCCTTCTGAAGCCAGGCAAACACCTGACCGGCCCGAAACGGCTTCTCCGATAAAGCCGCCATTTCGGCGGCAAGCTCTTCCGGATATGCTCCTGACAATTCTTTCATGTTCTTCATCCGATCCGGCGGAAACGGGCGATGTAGAAGCCTTCGTCTCCGTCCACGCCAGGCAGCAGCTGAAGTCCCTGTTCCTTTCGGACATTCGGGAAGCGCTCCAGCACCCAGGTAGTGGCGGCTTCCAGCTCAAAATCCGGGTGTTCCTTTAAAAACCAGGCGCACTGCCTCTCGTTTTCGTCGGCCAGGATGGAACAGGTGGAATAGACGAGCGCTCCGCCTTTTTTCACATATTCGCTGCAGGTATTCAGGATGTCCCGCTGAATCTGGACCATTTCGTCGGCGGATTCCCGGGTCACCCCATATTTGATATCCGGCTTATCGTTGATTACGCCCAGGCCGGTGCACGGAGCGTCCACCAGGCAAAGGTCCATTCTCCGAACGAAGTCTTCCTTGAGCTTGCGCGCGTCATGGGCTGCGGTGCGGATATTTTCAAGGCTGAGGCGTTTTTTCATCGCGTTCAAAAGGGCCACGCGGTGTTCATGCAGATCCCAGGCGTAGACGCGGCCCGAGCCCTGCATCTGTTCCGCCATATAAGCCGTTTTCCCGCCAGGTGCTGCGCAGGCGTCCAGGACCGTCATGCCGGGCCGGACCTGCGCCAGCTGGGCGCAGAGCATACTGGCTTCTCCCTGGATGGAAAAAGCGCCGGAAAGATAATCCGAATCCCGGGCGATCTGCATTACGCCGCTCACATGATAGGCGTGAGGAACCCTGCCCTTTTCAGTCTTCCATACTTTCTTTTCGAGCAACTCCTCAAAAGCGGTGTCGTCGGAAAATACGGTCATGTTGGGCCGAATGGTCATATCATGCGAAGTGGGACGGTAGGATACCACCGTTTTTGCCAGCTCCACGCCGTAATCCTCAATCAGCTGATTGACGATCCATTCGGGCATGGAGTACCGGACGGACAGATACCGGACCGGATCTTCCTCTTCCGAAGGGAAGGAAGCTTTTTCCGGTTCCCGGAAATAGTTGCGCAGCACACCGTTGACAAAGCCGGTCAGATGCTCCAGACCAATTTGCCTGGTCAGTTTGACGGCTTCGTCGGCAATCGCGTTGTCCGGGATTTTATCCATGAACACCTTCTGACAGACGGCCAGCCGCAGGATATGAAGCGCCTGTCCGTCCAGCTTTTCCGCATCTTCGATAAAGGCTTTCAGGATGTAATCAATCGCCGTCAGGTTTTCGAGCGTCCCGTAGACCAAGGCGGTACAGAATTTCCGGTCGTTCTGCGGGAAGGTGCTCTGGCTCAGCAGACGGTTGATGGCTTCGGACACATAAGCGCCGCGGTCCAGCACATCCGAAAGCGCGGTCAGCGCGGCGGTTCTGGCCGGTGTCGCCCGTTCGTTCCGGCGATCTTCAGAAGGGCGGCCGGCTTTTTCGGCAGGGCGAGCAAAGCGCTTTCCCGCCCCTTTCCTGTCAAAACCGGTGCGCGGGGATGAGCCGCCGCGTCTGTTCCCGCCGCTGCTTCTGCCGCCGGAAAAACCGGAGCGGTTCTGTTTCTTGTCATTGGAGCGATTGTCCATATCCTTTTCCCCCAGGATTCAGTACAGTTTTTGATAAGGAAAGCGATGGCCGCGCAGATAATCGGCAACGCTCATTCGTTTGCCGCCGGGAAGCTGCAATTCTAAAACTTTGAGCGCGGTATTCCCGCCCGCCTGGATGATCAGTCCGGCGTCCTTGTCCGCGGTTACCACTTCGCCGGGATCGTGCGCTGTATCCTTCGCCGGAACCGTTTCGGCGGACCAGATCTTGACGGTTTCCTCGCCCGCTTTCACATAAGCCCCCGGCCAGGGAGACACGCCGCAGATCAGGTGAACGATGGACTGCGCATCCTTCGTAAAATCAATGTGCCCCGTCTCTTTGGTCAGCATCGGGAAATAGGACATTTCTGCTTCGTTCTGCTTCTTCCGGGGGCAGGTCCCGCTTTGCAGCCGCTCGATGGTCTCTGTCAGCAGCAGGGCCCCGGCTTCGGACAGTTCCTCCGTCAGTTCCCCCGCGGTGATGCCGGGCCGGACCGGCACCGTCTTTTGCAGCAGGATGTCACCGGTATCCAGGCCGGGATCCGTCAGCATCGTGGTGACGCCCGTCACCGTTTCCCCGTTGATCAGGGCCCAGTTAATCGGGGCGCTCCCTCTGTACTTAGGCAGGAGGGAAGCGTGTACGTTGACCGTCCCCATCGTGGGGACAGAAAGATTGTCGGCGGACAGGATCTGGCCGAAGGCGGCCGTCACGCAAAGATCCGGGTGAAGGCTTCGGAGGGCCTCCGCTCCGTCCAGCCGGATTTTCGCTGGCTGAAATACGGGAATCCCGTGTTCCACGGCCAGTTGCTTGACCGGGCAGAATTCCATCTTGTTGCCGCGGCCCTTCGGCCGGTCCGGCTGGCAGAAAACGCCGGCGATTTCATGCCCCGCCGCAATCAGCTCGCGCAGGGAAGGAACGGCGAAGGAAGGCGTACCCATGAATACGATGAGAAGGCTCAATCCTTTTCCTCCTCCTCTTCCTCATCCTCTTCCGTGATCTCGTAATCCATTTTATCGGTATAGAGGATCCCGTCCAGATGGTCGATTTCATGGCACAGGCAGCGTGCAAGGAGATCCTCCCCCGTCACCTCAAAAAACTTTCCCTTCCTGTCCTGCGCGCGGACCGTCACCTTCTGCGGCCTGCGGACATACCCCCTTCTCCCGGGAACGGACAGGCAGCCTTCAGAACCGGCCTGTTCTCCCTCTGTGGAGATAATGACCGGGTTGACCAGCTCGATCAGCCCATCTCCGACGTCTACGACCACCACACGGCGCAGGATCCCCACCTGGGGAGCCGCCAGCCCCACGCCCTCGGCCTTGTACATGGTATCCGCCATGTCGCGCAGCAGCAGCCAGAGCCTCAAGTCAAACTTTTGCATCGGTTTGCAGATTTTGCGAAGTCCTTCGTCTCCGATTTTTATAATCTTTCTTTCCATTTTGAACAATTCTTCCTTGTACTTTACGCCAATGAGGCGGGATTGATTTCAAAGCTGACCGTTGTGCCGCCATCGTTCTGGCTGCACCATGCGGAAAGATCCGCCAAGGCCCGGTCGCTGTCCGGATGCTTCAGCAGCTTCATCAGCACCTGCGCCCGGAAACGGTTATCAATATAGGAAATCGGCGCTTCGTCCGAACGGATGAACAGAAGTCTTTTTGCAATCTTCTTTTCATTAAAATAGGCTTTGGTCTGTTCCGCCAGTTTGTTTGCTTCTTCCTTGGCGGTCATTCCGTCCTTTGCCTCCACCAGAAAACGGGCGATCACGGTGAAGGGCGGGTATAGCTGGCTGCGCCGCCTGGAAAACTCGTTTTCAAAAAACTGCCTGTAATCCTGGGTAACTGAGGAAGCCACCGCGTAATGATCCGGCTGGTAGGTCTGGATGATCACCTTGCCCGGAACCTCCGCCCTTCCGGCACGTCCTGCTACCTGAACGAGCAACTGGAAGGTCCTTTCCGCGGCGCGGTAGTCCGGCATGTTCAGCGAAAGGTCCGCCAGGATCGCCCCTACCAGGGAGACCTGGGGAAAGTCGAGCCCCTTAGCGATCATCTGCGTGCCGATCAGCACCTGAGCCTCCCGGGCCCGGAAGGCGTTGATCATTTCCTGATGGGCGTTCTGGCTCCTGGTGGTGTCCGAATCCATCCGCAGGGTCTTGACCCCCGGAAACAGGCGGCGAAGCTCTTCCTCCACCCGCTGGGTGCCGATCCCAACGGAGCGTATGCTGGAGGAGCCGCAGTTCGGACACCGAACAGGCGGCGGCATTTCGGTACCGCAGTAGTGACAGTGCAGCAGGCCGTCCGACTTATGGTACGCCATGGAAACGTCGCAATGTGGACATTTGATGGTGGTCCCGCAGGAGCGGCAGGTGACGGAGGCAGCATAGCCCCGCCGGTTCAAAAACAGGATGGCCTGCTGGCCCGCCTGCAGGGTTTTCCGCAGCTGTTCCTGTAGCACGACCGAAAAAATACTCCGGTTGCCCATCGAAAGCTCTCTGCGCATATCGGCGATATGCACCTCCGGCAAAGGTTTTCCGTTGATCCGGTGCGGCATTTCCAGGAGAACGTATTCTCCTTTTCTGGCCATGGCGAAGGAGTAGATGCTGGGGGTCGCGCTGCCCAGGAGGAGAATCGCGTTTTCGTTTTTCGCGCGGCTCAGGGCGATTTCCCGCGCGTCATACTGGGGAAAGCTTTCGGAAAAAAAGCTGGGTTCATGCTCTTCGTCCACGATGACTGCGCCGAGATGCTCTACGGGAGCGAAGACCGCGGAACGAGCGCCGATGACGACCCTGGCCTCGCCCCTTCGGATCCTTCTCCATTCGTCGAACCTCTCCCCAGCCGTCAGGCGGGAGTGAAGCACAGCGGCAAGGCTGCCGAACCGGCCTTCAAACCAGCTGACCATCTGGGCTGTCAGAGCGATTTCAGGAACCAGGACGATGACGCTTTTCCCCTGCTCGAGGCATGCCTGAGCCAGACGCATATACACTTCCGTTTTGCCGGACCCCGTTACGCCGTGCAGGATAAAGCAGCGGCGGTTCGGCCCGGGCTTCTGTCCGGAACAGCTTTGAAGGGCAAAGAGCAATTCCCCGAGTACCTCTTCCTGTTCTTCGGAAAGCGTATGCTCGTTTCCGCTCAGCGGATAGATCAGGGGCGCCCGTTTCAGCTCCCTTTGATAAACGTCGATCACGCCGTCTTTCTGCAGCTCGTCCAGCAGCGGCTTTGGATCATGCACGACCGCCCGGATGTCCTTGAGAGAATGTTCCTCTCTGTCCGACAGGTAAGAAAGAAGAATCTTCTTTCGTACCGCCCGCTTGCCGACGTTTTCCTGATACCTGATCAGCTCTTCCTTTTGGAGCGCGCACCGAACGGCGGTTTCGGTTTTTACATGCACCTTGTTGCCGCGCATTTGGGCGGGAATCATCAGCCGGAGCGCCGTGGACATCGTGCAGTGGAAGCACTCGCAGATTTCCTCCGCCAGTTTTAGCAGATGCGGAAGGATCGCCGGGTAATCTTCCAGGGGCTCGATGATGTCCCGGATTTTGCCAGGTTCCACGGAAGAGGTCTCCGAAAGGGACAGGATGTATCCCTCCGTTGTCCTTTGCCCAAAAGGAATTTTGACCCGCCAGCCCGCCGTGAGCTCCATGCCGTCCGGAATCCGGTAATCAAATACCTTATCCAGCGCCGAGGCGTTGATATCGACGATCACTCTTGCGTACAAAGCATCTTCTCCAAATCAGCGTCCGGCCTGATACAGTTCCATCGCCTTGTTCAGAATGATCTCCGAGACTTCCTTTTTGGTCATCATGGGGAAGGATTCCTGATGGTTTTCCGTAATCAGGGTGACGATATTGGTATCCACGTCAAAGCCCGCTCCCGGCCTGGTCACGTCGTTCGCCACGATCATGTCCAGGTTCTTTCTGTGCAGTTTGCCGGAGGCGTTGTCCAGAAGGTTCTCCGTTTCGGCGGCGAAGCCGACCAGGATCTGTCCCTTCCGTTTATTCTGACCGACGGCGGCGGCGATATCCTCGTTCTCCACCAGGGTCAGATGGAGGGGCTGTCCCTTTTCCTTCTTGATCTTCTGCTCTGCACGTTCCATAGGACGGTAATCCGCGGGAGCGGCGGACTGAATGATGATATCCTGATTCCTGCATTCCCGCATCATGGCCTGATACAGGTCCTCCGTCGTTTCAACGCTGATCACACGGCAATGGGCGGGAGCGGGGATGGACACCGGACCGCTGACCAGGGTGACCTCCGCCCCGCGGGCGGCGGCTGTTTCCGCAATGGCATAGCCCATTTTCCCGCTGGAGCGGTTGGTGATGAAGCGTACCGGGTCGATCGCCTCCCGGGTCGGGCCGGCCGTGACAAGGACGCGAAGCCCGCGCATGGAATCGTCGCTGTTCAAAAGATGAAGGATCTCTTCCGTGATTTCTTCCGGCTCCGACATCCGGCCGATACCAGAATCCCCGCAGGCCAGCAGCCCCCCGGCCGGGCCGATCATATGAACGCCCCGGTCCTTGAGAAGCTTTACGTTCGCCTGGGTCGCCGGGTGTTCCCACATGGCAGTGTTCATGGCCGGGGCTACCAGCACGGGGGCTTTGGTAGCCAGCACGGTGGTGGAAAGCATATCGTCCGCAATGCCGTGGGCCATCTTCGCCAGGATATTGGCCGTAGCCGGCGCAATGACAAACACGTCCGCTTTCTGGGCCAGGGCGATATGCTCTACCTCAAAAGCCACGGGCGGGGCGAAGGTATCCACCACGACCGGGTTGCCGGAAAGCGTCTGAAACGTCAGCGGCGCGGCCAGCTTGACGGCGTTCTCCGTCATGATCACATGAACCTCAGTCCCCGCCTTTTTCAGCCTGGAAACGATTTCGCAGGCTTTATAAGCGGCGATGCCTCCGCTCACGCCGAGCACCACGACCGGTTTTTTCTGATCAGCCATCAGTTTTCCTCGTCTTCGATATTGCGGTGATAAACCAGCAGGCCGCGGTTGATCTCGTCCACCGCGACGGATACGGGCTTTCTATCTTTGGGGTCCACCAGTGGCTGGGAGCCGTCGATCAGTTCCCGCGCGCGCTTGGCGGAAGCAACCACCAGGGTATAGCGGCTGTCTACTTTTTCACAGATTTCGTCAATGGGCGGCTTGTTGATAGGCATAATTTCCTCCTTCTTCCGTTCACTCTTCCTCAACGACGGGAAGATAACGGGCTGTACTCAGTTTTTCAGCTTCAATGATGGTCTTCAGCTGGCCAAAGGCCGTGTCCAGATCATCGTTGATGATCGTATAGTCGTACATGCCGACGTGCTGAACTTCTTCATGGGCGTTGTGCACCCGGCGGTTAATTTCCACCGGATCATCCGTATTCCGGGTATGCAGGCGTTCCCGGAGCGCTTTGAAGCTCGGCGGCAGGATAAAAATGGAAACGCAGTCGTCCGCGTTTTTTAGTACCTGCCTGGCCCCCTGCGGATCGATGTCGAGCAGCACGTTCTTTCCCTCGGCCATCAGTTTGGAAACCTGACTTTTTAGCGTGCCGTAGCGGTTGCCGTGCACCGTCGCGTGTTCCAGGAAGGCGTCCTTTTCCAGCAGCTCGTCGTATTCCTCGTCGCTGATGAAAAAATAATGCACGCCTTCTATTTCGTAATCCCTTTTCGGCCTCGTCGTAACGCTGACAGAAAAAGAAAAAGACGGATCGTGCTCCAGCAGAAGATTTGCCAGCGTCCCTTTTCCGGTACCGGAAGGGCCGGATATTACCAGAAGCATCTGCTTGCGGTTCTCAATCATGATCGTGTACCTTTCTGCTTGATGTACAGAGGATAGCAAAGACTTATTCTGCGTTCTGAATCTGCTCGCGGAGCTTCTCGATCTCGTTTTTGGCTTTGACAGCCAGATCCGTCAGCTCAAGCACCGGAGATTTGGAAGCGATGGTATTGGCTTCCCGGTTCATTTCCTGGATCAGGAAATCCAGCTTTTTCCCCACGGGCTCCGCGCTGGAAAGAAGAACCTCCATCTGGCTGATGTGGGATTTTAAGCGGGACAGCTCCTCATCGACCGCCGTCCGGTCGGAAAACAGGGCCACTTCCTGGGCCAGCCTGTCCTCCGGCACTGATACCCCCATGGCCTGCATTCTGGCTGCCAGCTGTTTGGCATAGAGCGCGGGCGCTTCTTGGGCGGGGACCTCCATCTTGTCGCGCAGGTCGGAAAGACAGTTCAGATGGTAGGACAGATCCGCCAGCAGCGCGTCGCCTTCCCTGCCCCGCATCTCTTTGACCCGGTTCAGGGCCCCGGAAAGGGCTTCGCACAAAAGGCCTGTAACCGCTTCTTCATCCTCCGGGGAATTCTTTTCCGTCAGCACGCCAGGGACCGACGCGTAATAGGAAGCGGGCGGCAGATCCGTCTCATCCGGCAGATAGTGGACCACCATTTCTTCCACGGCGTGGACATACTGGGACAGCAGCGACACGTTCAGCTCCACAAATGAAGCGTCTTCCCGATGGTTCTGGTAGGTAACGGTAATGTCCACATGTCCGCGGGAAAGCGCCGCGGACACCTGTTTCCGCACCACATCCTCCATAGAAAGGAGACTGCGCGGCATCCTGATATTCAGGTCCAGAAAACGGTGATTCACCGTCCGGATTTCAACCGCCAGTTCACGTTCGTCACGATAGGCGCTGGCATACCCATATCCCGTCATACTCTGCAAAGGCACCCCTCCCTTCCAAATTGGGCCGAAGCGACAGGACATCTATATGATTATAACATGAAACCTTGTTTCTGAAAAGACAGGGAAAACAGGTTTTGAAGTGAAAACCTTGGATTTTGCCGATAAAAAAATCATCGTGGCCGAAATGTGTCGGCGTATTGACATTTTCAGGTTTGGTTGCTAAAATCATCAGCGGAATCAGAGATCAGGAAGTGCTGTTTTCTGTTCATATCGGTTCTTGAGCTTCCAGCATCGGAGGGATTCTGCCTTGGCAAAAAAGAAAGGGATCAAGCCCGTCATTGAAAACCGAAAAGCGCGGCATGATTACTTCGTGGAAGAATCCTATGAATGCGGCATCGAATTAAAGGGCACGGAAGTAAAGTCTCTCCGCCAGGGAAAAGGCAACCTGAAAGAAAGCTTCGCCCATGTAAAAAACAACGAGGTTTTCGTGGAGGGAATGCACATCAGCCCCTACGAGCAGGGCAGCTATTACAACACCGATCCTCTGCGTCCCAAGCGCCTGCTTCTGCACAAAAGTGAAATCAGGAAGCTGGGCGGTCTGGTACAGCGCCAGGGCTACACGCTGATTCCGCTTTCGGTGTATCTCAAAGACGGGCGGATGAAAATGTCCCTAGGCCTGTGCGTGGGCAAGCATCTGCACGACAAGCGGGACGCCATGGCGCAGCGGGACGTGCAGCGCGATATTCACCGGGCCCTGCGGGAGCAGAACCGGTGAACAAAGATCATTTTATGGGGGTGTAAAGGTTTCGACGGGGATTGTCGGGAGTATGGCAAGCGAGCCGCGGACCCAGACCGCGTTAAAACCGGGAACTTAAAATTAACTGACAACGATAATCTCGTTCTCGCGGCGGCTTAACGCTGCGCGTCGCCGTCAAGCGCCTACTGCTTGACCCAGCGGCGTCATCGAAGTAGGGAACGGGTCTGCATAAGCTTTGCTGCAGACCGGCACCATGAAGCTACTGAATCTGTCAGCCGGCTACGGGGCGTACAGAGAAGGGAATGTCAAAACCGCCGCTGCGCTCGGAGAAAGCTGTAAGCTTGAGTCTTCGGACAGGAGTTCGATTCTCCTCACCTCCACCAAAGAGAAAACCGCGAGAAATCGCGGTTTTCTTGTTTTCTCCCTTGTAGAGGGCGTTTTCGTTTTCTAAGCCCTTTGAATATTTTCTAAGATTTTATAAGAATTTATAGGGTTTTGTAATCCCATGCAAAACGAAATGCAAAACGGAAAACCCGCCCAAATGGGCGGGCGTTGTTTTATCGGTTGATTTCATAGGAGATCAGATCTCCGTTTTCGCCGCTGATATCCAGGGCGAAAACATGACGGGCGCCGGTTTCGTCCACGTAGGCGAAGCCGTTGTTCGGGATGTCCCCGTTAAAGGTTGTCAGCACCAGCAGGGACGTTTCCGGGGTGAGCTCCTGCTGGGTGAAAAGGATCTCCGTGTCAAACTGGGCTGATCCGTCGCCGAGGTCCTGATAGTTGATGGCCAGGAATTCAAAATCACGCAGGACGGCCAGAGGGGTGATCAGCACCCCCGCCGCTTCGCTTTCGGTGCTGGCGGTAAACAGATAATAGGGCGTGTCGGTTTCTTTGCTCCAACTTAAATTCACAGCCGCTTCCGCCTCCGGGGCTCCCGGTGCCGGGGCTGCGCCGGACATGATGTGGCCGTCAGCTTTGGAGAAGGAAATCACCGCTTCCGTCCCGTCGTGGTCTCCGCTTTCTTCATAGACCACGCTGACCTGGTTTTCTTCAATTTCGATCCGCACCGGCCAGTAGACGTCTTCATTTTCGTTGGAGACCTGCCAGAGCAGTTTTCCGTCCGGCGAAATACAGGTCAGAAGGTTCTGATAATAGCCGATCATGTAAATGGTTCCGTCGCTGTCCACCGCGTGGGAAACGCCTCCGCCCACGTTCGGCAGATCCAGGGACCAGAGGATGTTGTCATACATCTTGGGCCCGATGTCGTAGGCGGTCAGGTTCGCCCCGGAATACCAAAGCAGGACCCGGTTTTCCTCCGTTCCGCCGCCAAAGACAGACAGGCTGGAGATTTCGGAAATGTTGTAATCCGTCATGCTCATGCGGCAAAGGTACTGGATTTCGCTGTCATACACCGCGGCGTATATGGTTTCGGACATGTTGACATCGTCTTTTCGGATGACCACGCGGTAGGTGTGCTGCGGATCAGACCAGAATTCCTCCACCAGGGTTCCCACAGCGTTGAACTGATCGTATTCCGGATGGTCCCCCAGGGCGTCGAAGGCAGAGGTTTCCCCCTCCTTCTCATACGTATCGCCGCTGCCGGACAGGTAGGCCGTCTGGATATACCCCCAGACGCCCATATAGCAGCAGTAGATAAACGTATCCGAAACCTGCAGGCAGTCCGTTACCTCCGTACCCAGGGGCACTTTGGCGAGACGGGCGGATGAAGCGGAAGCCTTTTCCCGGAGAGACACCCATTCGTTGCAGTTGACCACTTCCATCGTCCCGTAGATGGCCGGGTACAGCCCCTCATATTTTTTAACGACGGACGCGTCCTGCCGGGTGACGTTGTAGTTTGCCTTGCGCAGATACGAGGAAGAGATATATCCGCTGCTGCCGTTGTATTCGCAGTATACATAGTTTCCGATATCTTTGACGCAGGAGGTCACCACCGCGCCGACAGGCACACGGGCCACCCGGCTCGAGGAGGATGAAGGGCCGGAATGCATGGTGGCGTATTCCACGACGTTGACCACCATCTGGTTGGGCAGAATCCCGTCTTCCTCCGTATAATCCGTACTGCCGAGATACTGGCTGAGGATGTAGCCGCTTTTCCCGTTATACTCACAGAAGATAAAGCCGTCGAAAGCCTCCGTGCAGTGGGTTACCAGTTCTCCCAAATAGACCTTGGCCAGCCTCTGCGAGGAGGTGCTGGGCTCCGCGCGCAGAGAGACCCATTCGCTGCAGCGGACGACCCGCATGACCTCTGTGACCGCTCCCACGGCCTGCGCCGGAATCAGCGCGGACAACAAAGCCAATGAAAGCAGCAGACAAAAAAGTCGTTTCACCATGCATCTTCCTTTCTTATTGGGCCGGCCGCGCGGCGGAGAAAACTCAGGAACAGTACCCGCGCAGCACCCGCTGATCAGAGGATTTCATCGTGCAATATCTCTTCCTTGCCGATCCTGATCTTCCCGGTAATCCGCACATACTGAACCGTCCCGTTTTCCGCGGCCGCTTCCGCGCGAATGATTCCCCCGGGCTGCTGAATATCTGTCCTGACGATGCCGCTGCCCTCTCTCGACGCCAGCCAGGCGCCGATGGCGGTGCTTCCGCTGCCGCATCCTGTTTCCCAGACCAGTGTATCACTTTTTTTGACAAAAACAAGCGGTTTCATATAATTTGCCCGGCTGTTCCACAACAAAAGACCGACGGACGCGTCCGGCAGCTCCCGAGCCTTTTCTTTGAGAAGCGCTTCCGCCGTCGTCCTGTCCAGTCGGACGTCTGAAAGAATCAGGTGGGCGATTCCCTCCATGCGGACCAGCACGGCGTCCAGGTCCCCAAGCCTGATGGGCGTCAGATCTAGAATGGGAGGCATTTCCACCGTCCCTTCCCAGAAGCGGTCGGACATGCGCCAAGCGGCACAGGAAATGACGCCGTTTGCCCCGGACACCTCCAGGGGAACGACGGTTTTTCCGATCGCCCCTTCCCGTTTTACCAGATACGCAGCCGTCGCCATGGCGGCGTTTCCGCAGAACTCCCCGCCCATCATCTGCAGTCTGGCTTTGGCGTCCGTCTTCAGCGGGGGCTGAAGGTAGCCCACCTGCTCGCAGCGCCGCATCAGCAAATCCGTCACCTGGCCCCGGTCTTTTTCTTCCACCGGATCCAGCACCAGGCAGGTCGTGTTGCCGGTCGGGTCGAAGGTCACATATCGCACAGGTTTCATTGCTCTCTGATTCTCCTGAGGAATTGAATGGTTCTCTCCTGCGAAGGATGGTCGATGACGTCCGAAGGTTTCCCCTGCTCGATGATCACGCCGCCGTTCATAAAGACCACCCAATCGGAAACATCCCTGGCAAACGCCATTTCATGGGTCACGATGACCATGGTCATTTTCTTTTCCGCCAGCTTTCGGATGACCCGGAGGATTTCTCCGGTCAATTCCGGGTCCAGCGCGGAGGTAGGCTCGTCAAAAAAGAGGATCTTCGGGTTCATGGCCAGGGCCCTGGCGATGGAGACGCGCTGCTGCTGACCGCCGGAGAGCTGATAGGGATATGCGTCCGCCTTATCGGACAGGCCCATCTGTTCCAGCAGGTCCCGAGCTTCCCACTCCACTTCGCGCTTTTCTCTTTTCTGCACCAGGATCGGCGCTTCCATGACGTTTTTCAGCACGGAATAGTGTGGAAAAAGATTAAAATTCTGGAATACCAGGCCGAACATGTTCCGAACCTGCTGCAACGTCGCGTTTCCTGCGTAAACAGCATTCCCGTCCTGATCTTTGGCGGCGTACACCCCGTCATAGATCAGGTCTCCCCCGTCCATGGTTTCCAGAAGCGTAGCGCAGCGAAGCAGGGTCGATTTCCCGCTGCCGCTCGGGCCGATGATAGAGAGCACCTGGCTTTGCTCCACGTTCAGATTGAGATCCGTCAAAACGGTATTGCCGCCGAAGTTTTTCCGGCAGTGCCTGATTTCAAGTAAGGAATTCAAAGACAGTCCCTCCTTTACCGATAATAATTGAGGCCTTTTTCCACCCTGCCCATGGTGAAGTCCACCAGCAGATTAAAGATGTAGTAGAACAGGCCCGCCACCAGGAAGGGCACGAAGCTCGTCTGGGAGTTGGCGATCTGTTTGCCGATCGTGAACATTTCCTGATAGGAAACGGTAAAGGCCATCGAGGTATCCTTTACCAGGGTGACGACTTCGTTGGTGATGCTCGGCATGATGCGCTTGATCACCTGAGGCAGAATGATTCTCATGAAGGTCTGCCATTTGGAATAGCCCAGCACCTCCGCCGCCTCATACTGGCCGATGGACATGGACTCGATTCCGCCGCGGTAGATTTCAGCGAAATACGCCGCGTAATTGATGGAAAAGGCCACCACCACCGGAATCAGCTTGTTTCTCGACACGCTGAGCCCGAAGAGATAATACGGGCCGTAGGTCACGGCCAGCAGCTGCAGCATCAGCGGGGTGCCGCGCAAAACGGAAATGACGAAGCGGGTCACGCCGGAAACGATTTTGTTTTTGCTCATTCTGAGCATCGCCACCAGCATGCCCAGCGGCAGGGAGAACAGAAGCGTCAGAAAGAAGATGGCGCAGGTCTTGCCGAAGCCCTCGCTCATCTTCATGACCATGGTTGTCAGCGTCATGCAAACTCCTTCCCGCGTTCAAAGCGGAAAAAAAGAAATTTCCCGGGAACCCGAAGGCTTCCCGGGGCTTGTGAATGAAAAGCGGAATCAGTCCTTATTCAGGAAGAGCAGGTTGTTCACGATGTCCGGATACTTCGCCGCAATTTCAGCGTAGGTGCCGTTTTCAACCAACTGCTTGACCGCGCCTTCGATCTTTTCACAAAGGGCCGCGTCGCCGCTGCGGAAAGCGATCCCGTACTGTTCCGCGCCGAGGTTTTCATTGAGGACGACCAGCTGGTCCTTGTTGGCCACGTAAGCGGCGGCCACGGGCAGATCCACAAACACGGCGTCCACGGCGTTGCCTTCGAGCTCCGTGAAGCACATCAGGAAGCTCTGGCAGGTAACCAGCTCAGAGAAGGTGGCGGTCAGGTCGGCCAGGTCTCCGTTCAGGAGAGCTTCGCCGGAGGTGCCGAGCTGCACGGCGACGGCCTTGCCGGCCAGATCGGCGGAAGAGGCGATGCCGCTGTCCGCTTTGACGACCAGCACCTGCGTATTGTCATAGTAAGGGGCAGAGATCACATAGCCAGCTTCCTTCATGCTGTCCAGAATCGTCATGCCGGACCAGACGCAGTCGCACTCTTTGTTGTCCAGCTGGATCAGCTTATTGTCCCAGTCCACGGCGAAGATTTCAAAATCAAGGCCCAGAAGATCACAGGCGGCTTTGCAGATTTCCACATCGAAGCCGGTGTATTCCCCGTCATCCCCCATATAGCTGAAGGGCGGGTATTCCGGGTCAATGCCCATGACGAAGGTATCGGCCAGCGCCGCAAAGGAAACAGTAAGCAGGGCCAGCGCCAGTACCAGAGAAAGACATTTCTTCATAAAATAAAATCCTCCCTTGGCTCCGGATTCCCGAAGCGAATGTTCAGTTCGTTTATTACGTTATCACTTTATCGTAATAAAGTCAACTCATTTTGAGCTTCCGAAAGTGTTCTGATTGTTTTTTTGCGGTATTTCGTTCTCTTTTCTCCCCAGGGAATCGTCATTGACCCTGCGGATCCGCTTCATTTATGAAACAAATTTGTAATAAAAAAGTCATGATTTCATCATTTCCAAATGGTATATGATTTGGTATAATATTCTCAAGCATGTATGATGCTTAAAATTCGTGTGTTCAGAAAAGGAGGCTCTCAAATCATGAAGAAATTTGTCGCTCTGCTTCTGGCTGCCATGATGGCGCTTACCGTCTGCTCCGCTCTGGCGGAAGATCTGAAAGTCGCGATGATCACCGACTACGGCGATATTACCGACCAGTCCTTTAACCAGACCACCTACGAAGCCGCCAAAGCCTGGTCCGAGGCCAACGGTGTGGATTTCGTTTATTACAAGCCCGCTTCCGACTCCGACCAGGACCGCATCACCTCCATTGAAAAGGCGATCAACGACGGCTACAACGCCCTGATCATGCCTGGCTACGCCTTCGCGCCGGCGATCGTCGCCACCGTCGAAGATTATTCCGACATCAAGTTCATCGCGCTGGACGTGTCTGAGTTCGACCTGCAGGACGCTCACGGCACCTCTGCCGATTTCTCCTGGGTCTATCCTGAAAACCTGTACAGCGCTGTGTATCAGGAAGAGCTGTGCGGCTACATGGCCGGCTACGCCGCTGTGAAGCTGGGCTACAAGAAGCTGGGCTTCCTGGGCGGCATGGCGGTTCCCGCTGTCGTCCGTTATGGCTATGGCTTCGTGCAGGGCGCGGACGCTGCCGCTGCTGACATGGGCCTGACCGACGTGGAAATCAAGTATGTGTACGGCAACCAGTTCTATGGCGACGCTGACATCACCGCCTACATGGACACCTGGTATGCCGGCGGCACTGAAGTGGTCTTCGCCTGCGGCGGCGGCATCTTCACCTCTGCCGGTGAAGCGGCTTCCAAGGTCGGCAAGAAGGTGATCGGCGTTGACGTGGACCAGGCTGCCACCATCGATGGCCTCTACGGCGCCGGCATCACCGTGACTTCTGCCATGAAGGGTCTGGCCGCGACGGTCAAATCTCAGCTGGACGCGCTCAAGAACGGCACTTTCGCCGGCGGCAAGGTGGAGAACCTGGGCCTGGTGGGCGAAGATCCTGACGCCAACTTCGTGCAGATCGCTCCTTCCACCCAGTTCGCCGACGGCTTCACCGCGGACGATTACAAGGCGCTGGTGGCCAAGATGTTCAAGGGCGAAATCACCGTGTCCAACGACATCACCGCTGAACCCGCTGTCACCGCCGTGACCGTGGACTATCAGGGCAACATCAAGTAAGAATCTCAGACGATTCCGGGGATGGATATCTTCATCCCCGGATTTTTGACAAAAGCCCCTGTTCTCCGTTTCCTCGCGGCGAGCCGAGGCTTTTGTCAGAAATAGGATTTCTTTTAAGTCAGGAGGAGATCGCTTTGGATAGTCCCTATGCCATTGAAATGCTGAACATCACCAAGCGGTTCCCCGGCATCATCGCCAACGACAACATCACCCTGCAGCTGCGCAAGGGCGAGATTCACGCGCTGCTGGGTGAAAACGGCGCCGGGAAAAGCACGCTGATGAGCGTTCTGTTCGGCCTGTACCAGCCGGAAGAAGGCATCATCAAGAAGGACGGTGTTGAGGTCAAAATCAAGGACCCGAACGACGCCAATGCCCTGGGGATCGGCATGGTTCACCAGCACTTCAAGCTGGTGGAATGCTTTACCGTGCTGGACAACATCATCCTGGGCGTGGAACCTGTCTGTTCGCTTGGCTTTCTGCGGAAAAAGGAAGCGCGCGAAAAGGTGATCGCGCTGTCCAAAAAATACGGACTGGACGTTGATCCAGACGCGAAGATCCAGGACATCACCGTCGGCATGCAGCAGCGCACCGAGATCCTCAAGATGCTGTACCGCGACAACGAAATCCTGATCTTTGACGAGCCGACCGCCGTTTTGACCCCGCAGGAAATTGACGAGCTGATGCAGATCATGCGGAACCTTGCGGCGGAAGGAAAATCCATCCTCTTTATCAGCCACAAGCTTGCGGAAATCATGGCCGTGGCTGACCGCTGCACGGTTCTGCGCAAGGGCAAGTATATCGGCACGGTGGAAACCAAGAACACCACCATGGAGGAGCTGTCCGCCATGATGGTCGGCCGCAACGTCAACTTCCACGTCGACAAGAAGCCCTGCGTTCCCGGCGAAACGGTGCTGGAAGTGCGGAACATGACCGTGGCCTCCAAGACCCATAACAACAACGCCGTCAAGAACGTTTCCTTCAAGGTAAGACGGGGCGAAATTGTCTGTATCGCCGGCATCGACGGCAATGGCCAGTCGGAGCTGGTATACGGCCTGACCGGGCTGGAGCCGCTGAGCAGCGGCGAGATTCTGTTGGACGGCAAGGACATCACCAAGTCCTCCATCCGAAAGCGCTCCATGTCCGGCATGAGCCATATCCCGGAGGACCGGCACAAGCACGGCCTGGTGCTGGATTATTCCCTCGAATATAACATGATCCTCCAGACCTATTTTGAATCCAAGTTTACCGACCGGATCGGCTTCCTGCGCAGGAAGAACATCCGTGCCTATTCCGACAGGCTGATCGACCAGTACGACGTCCGTTCCGGCCAGGGTTCTGTGACGACGGCGCGTTCCATGTCCGGCGGCAACCAGCAAAAGGCGATCATCGCCCGCGAGCTGGACAAGCAGCCGGAAATCCTGGTGGCCGTTCAGCCCACCCGCGGCCTGGACGTGGGCGCTATCGAATACATCCACAAGCAGCTGGTCGCCCAGCGGGACGCCGGGAAGGCCGTGTTGCTGATCTCCCTGGAGCTGGACGAGGTGATGGACGTACCGGACCGAATCCTGGTCATGTATGAAGGGGAAATCGTCGGCGAGCTGGATCCCAAGAAGACTACGCAGGAAGAGCTGGGCCTGTACATGGCCGGCGCGAAGAGAGATGAGGTGAGCGTATGAAAAATCTGCTGAAACGGCAGGGAGTGCAATCCTTCATTGCCTCCATCATCTGCATCCTGCTCGGCCTGTTCATCGGTTATATCGTGCTGCTGTTCATCAACCCGCAGGGAGCCGGCCAGTCCATCGTGGACGTGGTTCGCAACTTCTTTACCTGGTCGCGGCCGCAGCAGCAGCTCAAGCAGTTCGGCAACACCCTGGCCAAGACCATCCCGCTGATCATGTGCTCCCTGAGCATCCTGTTTTCCTACAAGGTAGGCCTGTTCAACATCGGCGCTGCCGGGCAGTATGTGGCCGGGGCCTGCGCGAGCCTGTACGCGGCGCTCGCCTGGGGCTGGGGCTGGCTTCCCTGCATGCTGTTCGCGGTGGTCGCTTCCTCCCTGCTCGGTGCCATCGTGGGCATCCTGAAATCCTACCGCAACGTCAACGAGGTGATCTCGGGCATCATGCTGAACTGGATCGCCCTGTACACTACCAACACCGTCCTTTCCAACGTCAAGGAAACGGCCAGCCCGTACACGATGTACTTAAACAAGGTGAACCCCTCCGCCCTCCTGCCCACCATGGGGCTGGATCAGCTGTTCAACAAGAATTCCTACGTGACCATCGCCGTGCCGCTGGCCCTGATCATCGCCATCGTGGTGGCCGTCCTGCTGACCAAGACAAAATTCGGCTACGAGCTGCGGGCCACGGGCATGAACAAAAACGCCGCGCGCTATGCCGGTATGGCGGAAAACCGGAACATCATCCTGACGCTGATGATCTCCGGTGCTCTGGCCGGCCTGGGCGCGTCCATGCTGTACCAGACCGGATATATGCGCTGGGAATGCACCCAGTCCTCCGTGCCGGCCATGGGCTTTAACGGCATCGCCGCTGCCTTCCTGGGCGGGCTGAACCCCATCGGCGCGATCTTCTCTTCCTTCTTTATCCAGCACATCACGGACGGCGGACAGTACGTGAACACGAATTACTATTCATCCCAGATTTCCGACGTGATTTCCTCTGTGATCATTTATCTGTGCGGCTTCGTGCTCTTTATCAAGCTGTCCATGAACCGGATGATCCGCCGGAGTGAAGAAAAGAAAGGAGTGAAGAAATAATGCTTCTGCTGGTTCAATACACTCTGATCTTCTCCTCGGTTCTTCTGCTGGTCGCCCTGGGCGGCTGTATTTCCGAACATTCCGGCATTATCAACCTGGGGCTGGAAGGCATCATGGTCATCGGCGCTCTGGGCGGTGCTCTGGTGATGAGCCGGTTTTCCACCCTGCCCCCCGCCATGATGGTCATTCTCGCCATGCTGGCGGCCATTGTGCTCGGGATGCTGTACTCCTGCCTGCTGGGCATAGCGGCCATTCACTTTAAGGCTGACCAGACGCTGATCGGCACCGCCATGAACCTGCTGGCCACCGCCGCCGCGACCGTGTTCGTGAAAGCCATGAACACCGCCGCCAACCCGGACAACCATTCCTCCGAGATCGAATACGTGGCCGCCCGCAAAATGTTCATCGTGAACATCAACGGCTTTGAGTTCAACTGGTTCATGCCGCTGGCGATTATCGTCGTCATCCTGGTCTATCTGTTCCTGTACAAGAACAAGCTCGGCCTTCGGCTGATGGCGTGCGGCGAACACCCGCAGGCCGCGGACTCCGTGGGCATCAACGTGTATAAAACCCGCTGGATGGGCGTGCTGATTTCGGGCGCTTTGGCCGGACTGGGCGGGCTTTGCTACATCCTAGCCGGCGTATCCCTGTGGAAGTTTGAAAACGGCGTCGCCGGCTTCGGCTTCCTGGCCCTGGCCGTCATGATCTTCGGCCAGTGGAAGCCTTTCCGCATTGCCCTCGCCGCCCTGCTGTTCGGCTTCTTCCGGGCGCTCAGCAACGTGTATACCGGTTTTGATTTCCTGGCGGCGCTGAACCTGCCCAGCACGGTGTACAACATGTTGCCCTATATCATTTCCCTGATCGTGCTGATCTTCTTCTCCAAGAACTCCGCCGCCCCGAAGGCGGAGGGCATCCCTTACGACAAGGGAAGCCGCTGATTCGGCCGTGGTTCTGTATCTTTTATTCGAGCTCCCTCCACGTGAGGGAGCTCTTTTTTTATCCGTTTTATCCTAAAAAGAACATATGTACATCTTTCTTCCCGGAAACGCTTATGATATAATCCGGGGCGAGGAGGATTTCGAAGATGTTTATCAAAGGCTTTACCTATGGATATGACGGACGGCGCGGCGATTACCGTTCGTCGGAGGCTGAGCTCTCGATGCGGCGGCTTTCCGCCCTGGGCGGAGATTGGGCCGCCCTGGCCTTCACCGTCAGGCAGGATACCTTTCATTCCACCGTCATCCGCCCCGATTACCGGTGGACGGTGACAGACGCGGACGTAGTTTGCGCCGTCAAAAAGCTGCACAGCATAGGGCTCAAAGTCTGCATGAAGCCCATGGTCAACTGTGGGGACGGCGTCTGGCGGGCGAACATCCGTTTTCCCGAGCCGGAAAGGGGAAAAACGGATTACTGGGGAGAATGGTTTTCAAGCTATACGGCGTTTCTCACCCATTACGCGGAGCTGGCGCAGGAAACCGGATGCGAAATGTTCTGCGTCGGCTGTGAAATGCTCGGAACGGAAGGAAAAGAAGCCCACTGGCGGAAAACCATCGAAGAGGTCAGGTCCGTCTATGAGGGGCCCTTGGTTTATAATACCAACCACGGGAAAGAATGGGGCGTCGCTTGGTGGGACGCGGTGGACTATATTGGGACGTCCGCCTATTTCAAAGTGGCCGGACAGCCGGGCGACAGTCTGGAAAACATGATCGCCGGGTGGGACCGGCAGAAGGACAGCTTGCGCAAACTGTCCCAAACCCTTGGAAAACAGATCCTCTTTATGGAAATCGGCTGCAGAAGCGCGCAGGGCTGCGCCATGATGCCCTACGATTTTTCGCACCGCGAATTTCCCTATGATGAGGAGGAGCAGGCCAGCTTCTACGAATCCTGCTTTCAGTCCATGTGGAAGGAAGATTGGTTCGCCGGCTTCTTCTGGTGGGACTGGCCGACCAAGCTGCCGGAGAATGAAAAAACGCCCGGCTTCTCTGTGATCGGGAAAAAGGCAGAGCAAACTGTGAAAGAATGGTATCGGCGGGACAGATAAAACAGCTTTTTTAAAAACCAGTCAAAGGACACCATGGATCATTCTAAGTTAAACAAATAGATGGAGGGACAGCGTATGGGAAACTACCGTAATTTTACCCTTGCCACCTACTTTGTCGCGCATGCGGCCGCCCGGGTCACCCGACAGGAGCTGGAAGACCAGCTGGACTTCGTCCTGCGCCACCTCAAGCTGGATAAGGTGTATCTGGAGCCATGGCGCGGCGAGCTGGCCTCTCACGAGCAGATCGAAATGATCAAAGAGGTTTTCCAGAACCATGGGGTTCACGTGTCCGGCGGTCTCACGACGGTCATCCTCACACCGGAGGGAGAAACGCCCAAGGCCCGGCTGTTCGACACCTTCTGCTACAACGATCCAAAGATGCTGGCCCGGCTTCGGGAAGCAGTGACCTTCACCGCCTCGCATTTTGACGAGTTTATCATCGACGACTTTTTCTTTACCAACTGCACCTGCGCGGACTGCGTCCGGGAAAGAGACCGCTTTAATCAGCAGAACGGAATTAAGGACGGCAGCTGGGAAAAATACCGGTTGGATCTGCTCCGGCGCGTCAGCATCGAGGATATCCTGAAGCCGGCGAAGGAAGTAAATCCCCATTGCCGGGTCATCATCAAGTACCCCAACTGGGCGGAAAGCTACCAGGAGACCGGCTACAATCCCGCTGATCAGCGAAAGCTGTTCGATATGCTCTACACGGGCACGGAAACCAGGGACCCGGTTACCACAGACCAGCATCTCCCCCGGTATCTCAGCTTTTCCCTGATGACGTATTTTGAAAACATGTGGCCGGACCATAACGGCGGCGGATGGTTCGATAACTTTGACACCCACATTACGGAGCATTATCTGGAGCAGGCGTACCTGACGGCGTTTTCCCGCCCAAAGGAGCTGATGGTGTTCTGCTTCCAGTCCATGGCGGATCATATGTACACACCCGCTCTTGGGTATCAGCTGGAGAAATTGGACCGAACGCTGGACGGGGCCGGCACGCCTGCAGGCATCGTCTGCTATCTGCCGGATCACTGCCAGGGAGAAGATAACGTGCAGGATTTCCTGGGGATGAACGGTCTGCCCATCGTTTGCTCCCCTTATTTCCCGGCTAAGGAAAAGCAGATCCTGCTGACCCGCTCTTCCGCCTGCGACCCGGACATCCTGGAGAAGCTGAACGCCTATCTGTCCACAGGCGGGACCGCGATCGTCACCAGCGGGTTCATGGAAGCCCTCCAGGGCAAGGGGATCGAACGGTTTACCTCTATCCGTCTTCGGGGCCGTCAGGCAACGGTGGACCGCTACCGGGTCGAGGAAGAAAACGGCCGCGGCTACCTGTACCCGTTTGGCAAAAAGCCCGTGTCTCTGCCCGTGCCGGAATTCAGAAACAATTCCACCTGGGCCGTCGTCAAGGGCATGCATGACGAAGAAAGCTATGGCATGCTCCTCAAGGACAACTATCAAACGGGCTGTCTGTGGACGCTGACTGTGCCGGACGCCTACCCGGATTTCTACCGCCTGCCCGCGACCGTATGGAACCGGATCCGCCAGGCCTTCCCCGTAAACGAGGTCTGGATGGAAGGTTCCTCAAGGATCAGCCTGTTTGTATATGACAACGACAGCCTGATCGTCTATCCGTACGTCATGGAGGGTGTTCAGCGGCAGGTGATCCGCCTGCACGTTCGGGGCGCGAAGGCTCTGACCATCCCGGCAGCTCGGCGGCAGAAAGCCATAGAACCGCTCTATATGCGGGGAGACGAAGCGGTGTTTGAAGTGAACGCTGTTCCCGGACAATACGTCCTATACCACATCGAAAGATAAACGCCAAGGAGCCGCTCCAGCGCACATGATGGAGACGGCCCCTTGCTTTTTTTCTGTTAATTTATTCTGATTCGTAGCGGGAAGATCAAGCGTCATCCTTCTGAAAGCGGAACAATTCCCGGTACACACTGTGCGTCGGCTCGGACCCGGGAATCGGGAGGGCGTTTACGGTTTTCCGGTAAAAATCCTGCGCTTCGTCGCACCAGCCGATGACGGCGTAGCCATAGCCTTCTTCCCGCATGGCCTGCAGAGCGGCAACGAGCAGGGCCGCCCCGGTCCCATGGCCGCGTTCCATGGAAGACAGACCGATGGGGCCGAAAAAGCCCTTGGCCGTGGCGTCATAGCAGCTGAACCCGATCGGCTCTCCGTCCCGCACCGCCGCAAAGCATCTGCACGGCAGGAAGGAAAGGGCCATCCCGCATTCGGACGCCCAGCCCTGGCCGAAGGTCTCTTCCACAAAAGCCAGCATCCTTCCCCTGTCCGGTGGCTGAACGCGGACAATGTGAACGCCGTCCGGGACCTTGACTTCCGGCAGACGGCTCAGATTGACGAGCATATCCATAGGCAAACCTCCTCATCATATTGAACAAATGATCAAAGCGTGGTATATTAGCCTGGACAGGCAGTTTTGCGGAGCCTGCCGCTGTACATGGCGCCGTTGCCGCACGGCGGGAACAGCAGGATGAAAAAGCAACGGATTTCGGCCCTTCTGACAGTGCTGGCGATCTGCGTCACCCTGGCTGATCCCTGCGCCGCCGCAGAGAATGATGATATTTGGAAGGAGATCAGTCAGATGACGCTCAAGGAAAAAGTCGGACAGCTGTTTGTCATTCGCCCGGATGCTCTGGAGGGACGTTTTTCTGCCGCCGAGCTGGAGGACAACTCGATTCTGGGAACGGTCATGGTGACCGACGAGATGCGCGAGATGTACCGCCAATATCCGTGCGGCGGTTTCTGCATTTTCAGAAAGAACATCGTGGACGACGATCAGTTATACACCCTCACCGAAGGGCTCCACAGCCTGGGAAGCATTACGCCCGTCCTCTGCATCGATGAAGAAGGCGGCCGGGTCGCCCGGATCGGCAATCATCCCGCGTTCCGGGTGCCGAAATTCCCGTCCATGGAGAAAATCGGCCAGACCGGAGACCCTCAGCATGCCTATGACGCGGCCGCTGGCATCGGCAGGTACCTGAAAGAATTTGGGCTGGATGTGGACTTTGCGCCGGTAGCGGATGTGAACACCAATTCCCTGAACCAGGTGATCGGCGACCGTTCCTTCGGCAGCGACCCGGAAAAGGCGGCCGTCATGGTGCAGGCCTATCTGAACGGGCTGCACAGTGCCGGGATCGCGGGCTGCCTCAAGCATTTCCCTGGCCACGGCGATACCAGCAACGATACCCATACCGGATACGCGGAAACCGGAAAAACCTGGGAAGAGCTGCTGCACTGCGAGATGATTCCCTTTATCGCGGGGATCCAGGCGCAGGCTGATATGGTGATGACGGCCCATATTGCCGCCCCCATGGTCACCGGCACCAAGGAGCCTTCTACGGTATCCTATACCATCCTGACGGAGAAGCTCAGAGGGGAGCTTGGATACCAGGGACTGATCGTTACGGACGCCCTCTCCATGGGCGCCATTACCAAAGCGTATTCCTCCGTGGAGGGCAGCATCCGCTGCCTGCAGGCGGGGGCGGACGTGATCCTGATGCCCTATCATTACCAGGAGGCCTTCGAAGGCGTGCTCCAGGCCGTACAGGATGGGATTCTGACGGAGGAAAGGATCAACGAGAGCGTGGAGAGAATCTTCCGGCTCAAAAAGAAGCTCGGTCTGATGCCCTGAAATAACGTGAAAGAAGGAAACTCCATGGACCTGGAAGCGCTTCAATGGCATGTAATGGACGTGGTGGAACGTTATCACCGCGCTGGTTATTTTCCTTCCGCCTGCGTCCGGGTGTTCGATTCAGAAAAAACGCTGGCTGTCTGCTGCGTGGGAAACGCTTCGCCGGACAGCCTGTTTGACGCAGCTTCCCTGACCAAGATCGCCACGGCTACGCAGATATTGACGCTGGCAGAGCAGGGAACGATTTCCCTGGATGATACGCTTCCGGCGGTCTTCCCGGAAATTGCCGAAGACGCCTATCTCCGTGAAAGGCTGAAGGATATTTCCCTGTACCAGCTTCTGACTCATACCTCCACCATGACGGCGTGGTACCCGTTTTATTCACGGCTCGGAGAGGGTTTCTTCCAGGTGCTCCGCTACGCGCTCCAGCATACGGAACCTACTTCGGGCGTCTGTTATTCGGACCTCAATTTCATGCTGCTGGGCATCCTGCTGGAGAAGGTATGCGGAATGCCCTTAGAAGAGTGCCTGCAGAAAAACCTGGTGCAGCCTCTTCATTTAGGGGCGATGACCTACCTTCCGCCCATGACAGAAAAGCTGATTCCGAGCGATTTCGGCAACGCCATCGAAATGCGGATGTGCAGGGACAAGGGCATCTCCTTTGAAGGCTTCCGCCCGCTGGGACAGCCGGTCCTCGGCACGGTCAACGACGGGAACAGCCATTATTATTTTGCCGACGTTGCCGGACACGCAGGCATATTCGCCACGGCGGAGGCCTATGAGCGCCTGTGCCGGTTCTACATGAATACAGAGAGCCCGCTGCTGAAAGAAGCCCAGCGGGAACAAAAGAGCGCGCCGGGCCGCGGCATCGGCTTCCAGACGGGGATGACCTACCCGCACGGGTGCGGGCACACGGGCTTTACCGGAACCAGCATTTACTTTTCTTCCGAAGAGCGGATCGGCGCGGTGGCCTTTACCAACCGCCTGTTTTACTTAGAAGGCAGTACCCGGGACCTGAGTGAATTCCGCCGGGCGCTGCATGAAACGGTGTTTGCCATCGGGGCTAAATACTGATTTTTCCCATTACCACCGGATGCTTGGCACCGGTGACGGAGGGCGCGTTGTTTGCGTGGCCGTGGATACATTCGCTTGCCAGTACGGCGAATGCCACGGCCTCTTTTGCGTCGCTGTTCAGCCCCAGGTCCTCGTTGGTCAGGACCGGGATGGACAGGCAGGAACGAAGCTGACGCATCAGCACCGGGTTCCGGCTGCCGCCGCCGCCCACGATCAGCTCGTCCGGCCGGACAGCGCAATGGTCCTGGATGGCGACGCGGATACATTCGGCGGTAAAACGGGTGGCTGTCGCCACCAGGTCCTCGTCCTTGAGCTGGAGGCTTTTCCCTTTTTGGAGGAGCGCTTTGACATAGTCCGCCCCGTAGTATTCCCTGCCGGTCGTCTTGGGCGGGGGCAGGCGCAAATAGGGGTCCTCCAGCATGAAGCAAAGCAAATTGTCGCTGACCGTTCCTTTTTCGGCAAGCTGTCCGCCCTGATCATAGGTCATTTGCCCGCCGGTGATGATTTCCGTCAGCTGGTCCATGACCATGTTGCCGGGGCCGGTGTCAAAGGCAAATACGTCTTCCAGGGCGCAGTTTGCCGGCAGCACAGTGATGTTCCCGATGCCGCCGATATTCTGGAGGCCTACGTTCCTGTCTTTCTTTCGGTAAAGGAGGTATTCCACATAAGGGACGAGGGGAGCTCCCTGTCCCCCGGCGGCCATGTCCCGGACGCGGAAGTCGCTGACTACCGGGCAGCCGATCCCTTCGGAAATGACCGACGCTTCCCCCAGCTGCAGGGTCCCGCGGACGGAATGGCCGAGATATTCCTCCGCTTCCGGGATGTGGTACAGGGTCTGCCCGTGACTGCCCACCAGATCGATCTCTTTGGGGTCGATCCCCGCTTTTTGACATACGGAAAGACAGGCCTCCAGCCCCAGCTGACCCAGCAGGAAATGGAACAGGCACAGCTCCCGGCTGCCGCCGGAGGCCCCGGAGGCGAGGCGCAGGATGGCCTGACGGATGTCCTGCGGATAAGGGAGGGAAACAAAGTCGATCAACTGCACGGAAATGTCCGTCCCGCTGCCGGCGATCCGGGTCAGGGCAGCGTCCATCCCGTCCGCCGAGGTACCGCTCATCAGGCCGATGACCAGCATCGGCTCGTCTTTTTGCTTGAGTAGAAATCCATTCAACATATTAGCCTTTGACACCTCCCAGGGCGATGCCTTCCACAAACTGTTTCTGAAGGAAAATATAAAGCACAAACGGGAACAGGAAGGTCAGCGTTGCGCCGGCCATGACCATCCCGTAATTGGTCGTCGAGTTGCTGGACAGGGTGGACATCGTCACCGGCAGGACGCGCATTTCCGATTTTGTATTGATGATCAGCGGCCAGAGAAAGTTGTTCCAGGCCCCGTTAAAGGTAAAAATCGTCAGCGTGATCAGGGCCGGCTGAACCAGCGGAAGAACGATGGTGACAAAGCGCCTCACTTCCCCGCAGCCATCGATTTCGGCCGCTTCCAGAAGCTCGTTGGGCACGGCAACCATGAACTGGCGCATCAGGAAGATGCCGAAGGCACCGACCATCGGCAGGATCAGGGCGGCGTAGGTATTGGTCATATGCGCCCGGTTGAACATCATGAACATCGGGATCAGGATGACCTGGCCGGGGATCATCATCGTCGCCAGATATCCCTGGAAGAGGGCTTCCTTTCCGGGAACGGGCTTTTTTTCAAACCCGTAAGCGGCCATGGTCGATACGATGTCCACCAGCAGACAGGAACCAACGACGACAATGATGCTGTTTTTCAGCGCCGTTCCAAAGTCGCGCTTTGTGAGCGCGTATTCAAAATTGCTGAAGTTAAAGCGGAGATCCTTTAACTGGATATACAGGGATTCGGAATCGGTAAAGGAAACGGCCACCATATAGATCAGCGGCAGGATGCACAATATTGCGAAAAGCGATACCAGCACCAGGCCGATGATGTAGCCCGCACTTATCTTCTGTTTCATCACCTGTCCTCCTTTTCCTTGAAAAACAGCGTCTGAATCAGATGAATCAGCAGGATGGCGATCAGCAGACAGATGGCCACAGCACTGGCGTAGCCGTAATTTTTGTCCTGGAAGGCAAAAGTATAGATGACGTAGGCGACCGTATAGGTAGAGCGCCCAGGGCCGCCGCCGGTCATTTTATATACGAGATCGAACACCTGGAAGGATCCGATGATCCCCAGGGTAACGATCATATAGGTGATGGGCTTTAAAATGGGCAGCGTGATGTGCCAGAACCGCTGCATCGGCGATGCGCCGTCCACGATGGCGGCTTCCTGCACATCCGCGGGGACGTTCATGATCCCGGCGTAATAGATGACCATGTAGTAGCCGGTCCCTTTCCAGATGGCGACCGCCGCCACGCTAGGAAGTGCCAGGGCCTTTTTCCCAAGGAAATTGACGGAATCAAAGCCGAAGGCATTCAGAATCTGATTGATGAGCCCACCCTTGGGCTGATACATGATGTTCCACACCGTCGCCGAAGCGATCAGGGAAACGATCACGGGAATAAAAATGACGCTTCTTAAAAAAGAGCCATAGCGGTTTTTCATACGCTCGGCAATAAAGGCGGCGATCAAAAGGGAAAACACCGTCTGCAGCGGGACGGTGATCAGCACGTACCGGACGGTATTAACCAGTGCTTCGGACAGCACCCGGTTACTAAAAAGCTTGGCGTAATTCTCCAGCCCGATCCAGACTGGCGGAGAAGCCATGTTGTATTTCGTGAAAGAATAATAAATCGAAAGAAAGATCGGGAAAACATTAAAAATCGACATCAGCACAAAGCTCGGCGCGATATAGGCCGCGCCGATCCACGCCTGCTTCCTGCGGCGCGGGCTGATTTTCCTTTGTGCGGATGGAACGATGGAAGACATGGGTACCTCCATGAATCGATACAAAGCCGTCGGGAGGACGATCAGTTGTTATCTAAGATCTTCAAAAAAACAGGAAGGGGCTCCGGAGGCAGCACCGCCGGAGCCCCGGAAAACCAGGTTACTGTTTGATCTGCTCAGAATAATAGGTCATGGTGTTGTCCAGCACTTCCTGAGGCGTCAGGTCGCCCATGAACATCATCTGAATGTTGGCCTGCAGTTCCTTTTCAAAGGAAGCCTTGCCTTCAAACTCGCTGACGACATAGACGTCGGCGGTATGGGCCCCCACCAGGGTGGTATAGGCTTCATTCTCAGAATAGGCCGCGTCCTTGGTGAAGGGAGGTAGATAGAAAATCTTGGAGTGGAAGGCGTCCATCACTTCGCCGGAGGTGATATACACCAGGGCTTTGGCGGCCAGGGCGTCGTTGCCGCGGGACAGCGTTTTCTTGCTGACGGCGAAGGAGTCCGTAGCGGTACGGGCGCCGTAGCCAGCGGGGCCCTTCAGGGAGAAGAAGTATTCCCAGTTGACGCCGTTGTTGGTGAAGGAGTTGCCCTTGTTCAGGTCAGCGACGACGAAAGCCAGCTCGCCGGCGGCGAACTTGTCGATGGATTCGCCTTCGGAAACGATGGTTTCATCAAAGATGCCTTCGTCCGCAAAGCTCTTGATGAATTCCAGGGTTTTCAGACCCGCTTCGTTGTTGATGCTGATTTCGCCGTTTTCATCCAGCATAACGCCGCCGGCCTGGAAATAATAGGGCCAGAAGGCGAGCATCAGCGCGCTGGTGCCGGTGGTAGCGCCCCAGTTCTGCAGGAAGGCCTGCTTGCCGGTCTTTTCCTGGATGGTTTTGCAGGCGGCGAGGAATTCGTCCCAGCCTTCGGGGAAGGCTTCGATGCCGGCTTCCGCCAGGATGTCCTTATTGACAAAGCCCATGGCCACGCCGTCGTCCATGGGAACGATCACGTGCTTGCCTTCGGCGTTGACGGGGCCTTTGTTCCAGAGCAGATAGTTATCCATTTCCGCTTCCGTCAGATATCCTTCCAGGCCGAGCAGGAGGTCCGCTTTGACCAGGTCGTAGTTATCCGTCACATAGACGACGTCGGGGCCGTCTTCGTTCAGAAGGCCGGTGTAGATGGTGGTATTGTAATCGCTCCAGGAAAGAATCTCGACCTTTACGTCACAGTTGTTTTCCGCTTCAAATTTGTCGAACACGCCGTCCCAGAAATCCTGGTCGGAAATGGCGTCTTCCGCTTTGCTGAACTGATACTGGGGAATCCAGACCGTCAGGGACTTTTTTTCCTCCGCAGCAGCAACGCTGACACAGGAGATCAGCAGCGTCAAAGCCAGAAGCATGGAGAAAACACGTTTCATAAACAGATACTCCCTTTCTTTTTCGGTGTTGTGCACCTTTTTTTGACAGTTTACCAAATTTTACAGTTGCTGTCAATCAAAGGGGCTCAATTCTTTCATGAACGCAAACAAAAAACCTGCAAGTGCTTCCGCCTGCAGGTAAATATCGTTTTTAATAAATCGCGCAGCCGCAGCGGCCAGACTGTTTTACCCGGTACAGGGCGGTATCGGCGTCCTTGAGGAGATCGCCCTGGGGATTTTCCCGGTCGCAGAAGGCCACGCCCACGCTGAGGGAGGTCGGAGGAATATCTTCCGCGCCCTGCTGCAGCACCTGATTCGCGTGGCTGATCTTGTCCAGCACCAGCTGCCGCATGGTGCTGTTGGCCCTGGTCATGATGATCACAAACTCATCCCCGCCGATGCGGTAAATCTGGTCCACGGATCGGAAGCTGTGCTGCAGGACAGACGCCACCCGCTTTAGGATCTTGTCTCCCACGTCGTGGCCGTAACGATCGTTGATGCTCTTGAAATCGTCCACGTCCGCGATCAAAAGAGCCGCGTGGTCCAGGTCCGTGTCCATGAGAAGCAGTTCGTAGGCGTTTCGGTTGAGCAGGCCGGTCAGGCCATCGTGCATGGCCTCATAGGTCAGGCGTTCGGTGGTCTTCTGGTGTTCTTCAAAGATTTCGTTGTAGGTGCGGGAGACGAAGCGCAGCTCCTCTGCTCCAACAGGCGGCACAGTCTGCTTGGCCTTCATGAGCCGCACCATGCGGGTCAGGGGCTTGCGCACCTGGGCGGAGATAAACACGACCATCACCAGCACCACCGCCAGCATGACGATGGTCAGGATGGTCTGGATCGTCAAAAGCCTTCGCATCTGCCGGCTGGCTTCGTCCAGGGCGTTCTGGGTCTGCCCCGCGATCAATTCCTGGGATCGAGCGGTGCTCTGCTGAATCTCGTCCTTGACGGTCATATACCTTTCCCCGAAGACCAGCTCCTGGGCCTTTTCCTTTTTTTCTTCGCTGGTCAGCGCCTGCAAAGCCGCATCGAAAGCAGGTAGATTTTTTAGAACCTCCGGGATGTCCGGATCCTGGTTTGCCTCCAGCACCAGGCGCATCGCCAGAAACTCGTCCTGCACCAGATCGTCCGAGCGCTCCAGCGCGTGGGCCAGGCTGTCGTAAGCTTCGTGATTCTTATCCCCCAGCAGCCCCTCCAGCGCTTCCACCGCCTTGTCCCTGCGCCGGGTCTCCGTCACCTCGGTGATAAAGTCTTCCATATAGGGGCGCTCGTAGGTGGACACATAACAGCGGACCCGGTCCGTCAGGAAATCCGAGGTAACCGCCAGATCGTTGGTCACCTTTTCCGCCTGAAAATTCCGGTCATTGGCCTGCTGGATGTTCTCATAGCCGTAGTTGACCTGCCGGTCGGCCAGAAACAGGGCCGCGGCCGTCAGGAAGGCCAGCAGGGAAAAGACGGCGGTCGCTGTGCGCAGGGGAATGCCCCGCTTTCCTTCCGGCCGGGCCGCAGGCTCGTCGATGCGGGAGATGGTGTTGAGTTGTTCGGGTTTCTGTAGGGTCATGAGGGCCTCCCGTGTTCAGTGAGAGTATCCGGTACCCGGAAAAAGGCTCAGATCCGCTTGGCCAGCGTCTCGGGATTGGCGGCGTAGAGCAGGGCGATCTCCCGGGTGACGCGGCGCTCCCGTACCAGACGGGCCAGCTCGGCGTCCATGGAGAGCATGGTCTTGTCGCTGCCCCCGTAAATCACGTTGTCGATCTGATGGGTCCTGCCGTCCCGGATCATGTTCTGGATGGCGGGGTTGATGGTCATCACTTCAAAAACTGCCACCCGTCCGCCGTCGACGGTGGGCACCAGGCGCTGGGATACCACGGCCTTGAGGACCATGGAAAGCTGTACCCGGATCTGGGCCTGCTGTTCCGCCGGGAAGGTGTCGATCATGCGGTCCACGGTCTTGGCCGCCCCGATGGTATGCAGGGAGGACAAAAGCAGGTGGCCCGTTTCGGCGGCGGTGATTGCCGTGCGCACGGTGTCCAGGTCCCGCATTTCGCCGAGCATCACCACATCGGGCGCCTGGCGCAGGGCCGCTCGAAGGGCTCTTGAAAAGGTGGCAGCGTCGTTCGGGACCTCGCGCTGGCTGACCAGGGCCTTTTTGTGCCGGTGCAGATATTCGATGGGGTCTTCGATGGTAACGATGTGCGCGCTGCGGGTGCTGTTGATCCGGTCCACCACACAGGCCAGGGTGGTGCTCTTGCCGCTGCCCGCCGGGCCGGTCACCAGGACCATGCCGCTGCGCAGGTTGGCCATGTCCAACACCATCTGCGGAATGCCCATGGCCGACGGATCCGGCAGTTCAAAATTCACGATGCGGCAGATAGCCGCCACCGTGCCGCGCTGTTTGTACGCGTTGCAGCGGAAACGGCTCACATCCAGGATGGCGAAGGAGAAATCATCGTCCCCCTCGCGCGAAAGGATGCCGTATTCCCGGTGCGCCAGCTCGTACATCTTACGCACCAGCTCTTCGGTCATAGCAGGAGAAAGCCGGCCCTCCGAAAGGGGCTGCATATCGTTATTGACCTTTACGGTCACGGCCGCGCCGGGAACGATAAAGATATCCGATCCGCGCATGGAGACAGCCTTGCGAAGCAATTCTACAATTTCCATTAGCGACCCTCCACATTCTCTTCCAGCAGCACGGGTACGGATGCAAAATCGCTTCGCCTTTCCGCGTCCAGGGGATGGATCACTACGGAGCAGGCATAACGATAGGTGCCGTCCGTCTCCACCCAGTTCAGATGGTCGTCCTCCAGGCGAACCCCTTCCGCCGCCGGTTCGTTTGCCATTGCTTCGGCTACGCGCTTCAGATAGTCCTGCCAGTCGGCCGCGCCCTCGGCGCAGCGCTGAAGCATTTCATCCAGCGCCTGCTGCCTCCTGAGGATCTCGTTTGCAAGCGCGTCCTTGGCCGCGTACTCCAGTTCCTCCGCCGTGTTTTCGGCGATGTTGGTGGAAAGCCGCTGGGCCGTCCAGACTGTGCCTCCGTCCAGCCGCAGGGCACAGGACAGGGTGCGCGTCTGATCCGTTTCGATCCAGGTAAGGGTGTCGCCGTCCCAGGTCACGCCTTCCAGGCGCGGGTCCGAATTCAGCGCTTCGTCCACGGCCGCTTCGCCGCCCGACGCCAGCAGGGCCTGGACGGCAGCCCGTTTTTCCTCCGCCCGTTCGCGCAGCTCGTATACCCTTTCCGCCACATCGGCGCTTCTCCTGGAGAGCTGGAGGTCATTCCGGGCAGTCATCAGAGAAAGCATGGCCAGCACGGACATGCTCAGCACGACAAAAATCAGAATCAGGGACGGAGCGCCCGGCCCTAAGGCGATGCTGCTTTTCTTTTTCATGGGCGCACCTCCCGAAGCCGGGAACAGGGCAGAGTCAGCAGGGTTTCCCCCGCGCTGTCCTGTACCGTCAACACCTGCTTTGTCAGTCCGTCCGCCCCGTCCTCCAGGGTAACCCGGGTGATATAATCCGGGCTTTCAAAGACCCAGGCGTTCTCCCGCTCTACAAAGCCCATGGCGGAAAGTGCCGCCAAAGGATCCTCCGCCGCGTACAGCTGATCCGCCCGGCTCTGCGCTTCCGCCGTCACCTCAGCGGTCAGCCTGGCCCGGTCTCCCAAATTTCTCGCCTTGGCGAACACCTGCATCAGAACCGTCGCTGCCAGCATGAAAAACATCAGCACGATCAGCAGTTCCACCAGCAGGGCGTTGCCGTGGTTTCGCGGTTTCATCTCATCATCCCCTCACGCGTCTCCGGTATGCAGAGCGCAGGTTAGCGTATGCCAGGTTTCCCCGCTCCTCAGATGGATCGTCAGCAGATTCCCCGTACGCTCTACCGTCATTTCATCCGCTTGACAGACCTGCTGCATGCAAGCCCCGTCACAAACGCCCGGCATAAAGACCGGCGCTTCCTGGGTCTCTTCCTCGGGCGCGGTCTCATCGATCAATAGTATCTCGTCATCCTGGGTGAAATCGGCTTCCAGGTCCTCCGATCCGGCGTACGGATCCGAAGATACTTCCGTACATTCATACAGCCAGCCGTTATAAACAAAGAGACGGGTGACTGCCGTTTCGTCCGTCAGGACGATGGCGTCCAGGTCCACCTGTTCGGTCCAAATTTCGCCGGTATCTTCGTTTTCCCGCAGGATGCCGGTCAGGCGTTCAGTCTGAACCCCGCCTGCTTCATCGTGGCCGCGGATCATGGTCCTGATGTAGGACGGGGCCACTCGCTGCCCGTTATGAGCTTCGGCGCTCTCTGTAGTACGGCTGTAGGCGCCAGCGCCCAGCAGCACCATCACAACCGCGAAGATCGCGAACAGTCCCAGGAGCAGAAAGACAAAAACCCCTGAGATGGCGTGTGATCCGGCTTTCTGCCTCCTCATGCGCCGCTCACCCCCGCCTCGCTCACCACGATGTCCGGCATGACGTTTTCACCCCAGGCATCATAAAAAACGATGTAGCGATTTTCGTCATAAGCCAGCTGATAGTGGGTCCTCAGATACGAAAGCTGCGAAGGATAAGCCCCTTCCGCGGCGTAGCAGGTCAGCGCGGCGTCCCGCACCGCCTTTTCCAGCAGCTCCTTTTCCCGGGTGCCTCTGGAGGTATCGATGCGCAGCACCAGCAGCACCGCGCACACCAGGACCGCGGCGATCACCGCCAGCTTGATCCAATCCCGTTTGCTCATGCCGTGCCTCCCGTTACAGGCTCGAAAGGATTCCCGCCATGGGCAGCATCACCGTCAGCAGAACCGCGCCGATGACCACGGCCAGCAGGGCGACCAGCGTCGGCTCGATGATGGAGACGGCGTGGGAGATGTCGTCCTCCACCTGCTCTTCATACAGTTCGCCCAGCTTTCCCAGCACTTGGTCTTCCCGGCCTGTGGCGGAGCCCATCTTGATCATTCGGCCGTGAAGCTCGTCAAACAGGCCAGTTTCGGTCACCGCGTCGGCAAAGGTACCGCCGTTTTCCAGGCTCTGCCGGATGCCGCGGACCTTTTCCGCCGCTGCCTTGTCACCGATCACGTTGGCGGTCATGTCCAGCGCTTCGCCGGTCTGAAAGCCGCCGGAGAGCATCATGGACAGCACGCTCGCCAGCCGGGACGCCGTCAGCCTGCGGCTGAGCCTCCCCAGGAAGGGAACAGCCTTTTCCGCCAGGGCGATTACTTTGTCACGCTTCTTGGTGCGCAGCAGGACGAGAGCTACGATCACGCCGATGATCACCACGGCCACTACCGCCATCACCATCCAGCCGATCACCGTGCCCACCCGCATCAGCGCATTGTCCGCAACGCCCATGCTGTCCAGGGTGCGGCGGAACACCGGCATCACGAACAGCAGCAGAATCAGCACGATGACCACCAGCATCGCGCCCAGCACCAGCGGATAGGTGACGGCGCTGACCACGGAGGAGCGGATCCGGTCCTCCCGGGCGTAATAACCCTCCAGGCCCCGCATGACCTTTTCCAGCTGGCCGGAGCGCTCGCCGATGCCGACCATTTCCACCAAGTATTCAGGCCAGCGGCCGTCCGCTTTGAGCGCGTCGTACAGGGAGCCGGTTTCGGTCACGCCGCGACTTGCAGCCCGGTACATGTCCGCGTTGCCTGACGCCGCGTCCGCCCCGGCCAGGGTCTCCATCCCGTCATAGAGGGGCAGACCCGCTTCCAAAATCAGGGCCACCTGACCGCAAAAGGTGCTCAGTTCCGCCGCCGAGAGGCCCTTTTGATCTTTTCGGGTCGTTTCCGGGTTCTTCTTTTCTTCATGCCAGCTTTCGCTCATGGTTGTTATCCCCCTGCCTGTAAGTCTGCTTCATTGCCTGAGAAGCGCTCTAATAGTAACGCTCTACGGTGTATTTTTTCACGTTGGCGATGCCGTTCACCGCCGCGGTGGGGTCGTACAGCTGCTCCTTGCCGTTCATCTTCACCACCACCCAGGCGTGATAGTTATTATCCGCCATGCCGATCATCAGCCGGGCCGGCAAGCCCTGGGTGCGGAGCATGCAGCAGGTGATGGCCGACAGGTCCTGACAGATGCCCATGTGCTTCTTCCAGGCCCCGTCGATGTCCGGCAGGATGCCGGACTTGATGTTGATCGCCTTGATATAGTCATAGGCGAAATTGGATTTGATATACCCCCGGACGGCGTCGAAAGCTTCCGCGGGCTTCATACCGGAGCAGAGCCTGTCCGCCTGAATCACTGCGGGCGTTCTCTGGTTGTAATTCACGTACTGATTGGGATAATAATAGCAGGCCTCCTGATCCGACAGCTTTACGTTCAGGGTAATGCTCCCGGCCGCGGTGTAGCTTTTTCCCTTGACGTTCTCATACAGCGTGATCTCATATTTGCCGCTGCCAAGCTGCAGGGGGAACACCTCGTATGCGGCGTCCCCGTTGAGATCATAGGTCAGGGTATTGCTGCCCTTTTTGACCCTGAGCTTCATGCGCTTGGAGCTTTTTTTCTGCAGGGCCGCCTGGATATAGCCGTTCTGTGCGTTGGCGACATCCACCTGGAGCTTGCCGTTTTTCTTGACGCCGCCGCTCTTGGCGCCCGGCTTCGCGGGCCATTTGGCCCCGGCCGCAGAGACCGACACCGCCAATACCGCCATGAGCAGAAGCCCCAGCGCGGCTGCCGCCATCCAGCGTTTCCTCATCGGTTTCACTCCCCCGGTTTCAGCCACGGATGATCGTCTGCAGGCGGTCCATCTCCCTTTGGACCCGCGCAGCCATTTCCGGATAGTCTGTCCTTTCCTCCCTGCGGCGCAGGGGCTCCAGGATGTCCGTCACCGCATTAAGCGCCGGCGTAAGCGCCAGGTTGGCCAGCGAGCCTTTGAGGGCGTGGGCTACCTCAAAAGCCGCCTGCAGATTTCCTTCGGCGACGGCGGTTGTAAGCGCCTGGGCATGGGTATCGTCCTTCATCATGCCCACCATTTTGAGGTAAAAGGCCTCGTTGTTCAGGCAGCGGGCCAGGCCCTCCTCCGTATTGGCCCCATAGGCCTTCAGGGCATCCACTGTCAGCATTGTTCTGCCTCCTTGATGTCTTTTTCAATGATCTGCTCAAAGGGTTCCGGCGGCAGCGGGCGGGAAAAATAGTAGCCCTGGACAATCTGCCCCCCGGCTTCCCGAATCATGCTAACCTGCTGCTCTTCTTCCACACCCTCGAATACCGTGGGCACGTTCAGATGGCGGGCGATGTCCACCAGGGTGGCGATCAGCCACTTGTCCTTTTCCCTGACGCTGATGGCCCGCATGAACGCACCGTCGATCTTGAGGGCGTCCACCGGCATGTGCAAAAGCATGTTGAGCGAAGAATAGCCCGAACCAAAGTCGTCCATTTCGATCCGGTAGCCCGCCGCCCGCAGGCTGGCGATCACAGCGATGGCCTGCTCCGTATCCTCCGTGTAGGCGGACTCGGTAATTTCCAGGATCAGGGCTTCGGGCGGAAGCTCGTTCGCCTCCCGGATGTTGTTGAGACGCTCCAGCAGGGATTCGTCAAACAGGTCGATCCGGGATACGTTCACCGAAACGGGAATCACCCGGCCGTAGCGTTTCCGCCACTCGGCGACCTGCCGGGCCGCGGTTTTCCACACATAGCTGTCCAGGGCCCGGATCATCCCGTTGTCCTCAAACAGAGGGATAAACAGCCCCGGGCTCACGATACCAAATTCCGGGTGCTGCCAGCGCACCAGGGCTTCCGCGCTCATGAGCGTCGGCCGGCTGCCGGTAATATCGTATTTGGGCTGATAATAGACCTTGAACTGACCGCTGCGCAGGGCCTCCTTGGTCTCGTTGATCAGGCGCTGGGCATGAATGTCCTGCTCGTACTGGCTGTCGTCGTAATAGGCCAGGGCGTGCAGGTAATCGCCGCGGATCCGGTTGCAGGCCGACTTCGCCCGGTCAAAGCGGCCCTCCAGGTCGCTGGTGATGTCGGTACGGGTGCAGACCCCCATGCGCACGCGGGCCATGCCGTTGACGGCCTCCGTCACCCGGGCGGTGATGCGCTCCAGGATGGAGGCATGGGCGTCAGTATGCTCGATATAGACAAAGAAGGTATCCGCCTGGCAGCGGCAGCCGATGCCGATGGTCCCGCTCAGCTCCTGACGGATGGCGTCGCCCAGGGCACACAGCAGCTGATCCCCGGCGGCCCGGCCCCGCATTTCGTTGTAGAGGTGGAAGTGGTCCAGGTCCAGCACCAGGGCGTCCATCACGATGCCGGGATGGGCCTCTACCATCGCGCTGGCATACTCAAAGAAAAAGTCCTTGCTGTAGAGCCCCGTCAGCCGGTCGGTTTCCACTGTCTGGATGATCTGCCGGTCCTCCACCAGCTCGATGGTGCGGGCAATGCGGGCGCGGACGATCTCTTCCTTATAGGGCTTGGTGATAAAATCCGTAGCGCCTCCACGGAGGGTTTCGGCCTCGGCGTCTCCCTCGGAGGTCAGTACAATGACCGGAATCTGGCGGAGCGTTTCGCTTTCCTTCATCCGCTTGAGGGTTTCAACGCCGTCCATCACCGGCATCATCAGATCCAGCAGCACCAAAGACACCGTGCGGCTGGCCCGCTCCAGCCAGTTTAGCGCCTCCCGCCCGTTTTCGGCGTAGGCGATGTCGTAGGCGTCTCCGATCAGATTGCCGAGAATAGCCCGGCTGATGGGGTCGTCGTCTACAATCAGCAGCTGGCGTCTGAGCCCGTTGATCCTTCCGTAATTGGCGTCCATATTTCTGTCCTCGCAATGGGTCCGCTCGGAGGGCACGCCCTCCAAAATCCAAAAACCGAATAAAACTTCTCCGTATATATTATCGCATTTTGCTCCGCGAGACAAGGGGTTTTGACGGATTTCGGCGGATTTTCACGTGAACCTTCCAGATGATGTTCCTCCCTCACTGCGTGCTTGACGCTGCGGCGGAACCATGATAAAATAAGGAAACAAAATTGGCGAAAACAGGCACATTGCTTCACAGCTCAGAGTATTTCCATCTCCATACGACGGCAGGGCGGCGGTTCTGGCAGAGCCGGACCCTTTCCCGGTGAAAGGATGATATTTTTGCATCACAAGCCAAAGATCAGCATGGTCGCGGTAGGCGTCACAGGCGGCGTTTTTGTGATCCTGATGCTGGTGCTGGGCACCATGTGGATGAGCAACGGCGCGAGCCACGACACACAGGAAGCCGTCCGTCAGGTCAGCCGCTTTTACCTGGACGAGCTGGCGGACCGCCGCGGACAGGTGGTGGCCTCCAACCTCAACGACAACATCGAAAAGGTCCGTATCGCCGTGGGCAGCATGACGGCGGAAAGCAGAAAGGACCTAACGTCCATGCGGGCGTATCAGGGCCAGATCATCACCCTGTTCGGGCTGAGCCGCTTTGCTTTCATGGACACGGAGGGCGCGGTCTATACCTACGACGACGGGCGGCGCGAACCTGCGCCCGGGGAATTCCGCTTTGACGCTCACCTGGAGCGTCCCATGATCTACGCCCGCTCTCTGGACACGGATCAAAAGCGCGTCATCATCGCCGTGCCCATTACAGAACCCTTCGAGGTAGAAGGCCACACCATGAAGGTCTGCTTCATTGAGCGGAGTGTTCAGACGCTGACCGAGGGCGTGTCCATGCAGCCGGATAAAGGCAGTGCCACCTTCTGCAACCTGTACAACGCGGACGGCATTCCGCTGACCAGCATGGTGCTGGGCGGCCAGTCCTCTGCCTCCACCCTGATGGAAGCCCTGGAAGGAGCGACCTTTGAGAAGGGCAAAACCCTGGACGGCATCATCCAGGATTTCCGGGAGCGCCGCAGCGGGGTCGTCTCCTTCGTGGTCCACTACCCCAGCGGGGACATCTCGGAGACCCTGAGCTATGCCCCGGTCCACCATACGGATGAAAACCCGGAGGATTCCTTTGAGACCGACTGGTTCCTCACCTATATGATCCGGGACAGCGTGCTTTCCGAGCGAATCCGGGGCATTTCCGACGTCATTCTCCAGCGCTGCCTCCTTCTTTCTCTGCTGACCGCCCTGATTCTGCTGGGCATGTTCACCTTCATCATCTGGCAGACCCGCAAAAACGCCAAGCTGAGCCTGGAAAAGGAAACCGCGGCCGCGGCCAGCCAGGTCAAACAGCAGGAAATGGAGTACCGGCTTTCTCTTCAGGAGCAGCTGCTGGAACAGGAAAAGCAGCGTACCGAACAGGAAAACATGATCAAGGCGCTGGCCGCGGACTATTGGAGCGTCTATTACCTGGACCTGGACAAGGACGAAGGCATCTGCTATCAGTCCCATGAGGACCTGGACCACGGCTTCAAGGTAGGCGAACGCTTCCCCTATCTTTCCTCCGTCACAGCCTACGCCAACGAATATGTCACCGACGCTTATCGGGAGGAGTTCCTTCGGTTTATTCAGCCGGACAACGTGAAAAAGGAGCTCAAGGACGAGCGGGTCATTTCTTTCCGCTATCTGGTGTACCGGCACGGGCATGAATCCTGGGAGATGGTGCGCTTTGCCGGCGTCAGCCATCCCAAGGACCTGGGCGACCATCTCGTTCACGCCGTCGGGGCCTGCTTTACCAACGTGGACGCCGAAACGCGCAAGACCCTGCTCCAGAGCCAGACTTTGAACGACGCCCTGCACGCGGCGGAGCAGGCCAGCAAGGCCAAGACCGCCTTCCTTTCCAACATGAGCCACGAGATCCGCACCCCGATGAACGCCATCATCGGCCTGGACGCCATCGCCCTGAACGACCCGACCATCTCCCCCCAGACCCGGGAGTACCTGGAAAAAATCGGCACCTCCGCCCACCATCTGCTGGGCCTGATCAACGACATATTGGACATGAGCCGCATCGAGTCCGGCAAAATGACGCTGAAAAACGAAACCTTCTCTTTTGCCCGCCTGCTGGAGCAGATCAACACCATTTTCAGCAGCCAGTGCCAGGACAAGGGGCTCGACTACCGCTGCCGGGTGATCGGCACGGTGAACGACTGGTACATCGGCGACGATATGAAGCTGCGGCAGGTGCTGATTAACCTGCTGGGCAACGCGGTCAAGTTTACGCCCGAGGGCGGGCGCGTGGAATTCTCCGTGGAGTGCACGGCCCGCTTTGACAGCAAATCCACCCTGCGCTTCATCGTGGCGGACACGGGCATCGGCATGAGCTCCGACTACCTCCCCCGGATCTTCGACACCTTCAGCCAGGAGGATTCCTCCGCCACCAACCGCTTCGGCTCCTCCGGCCTGGGCCTGGCCATCACCAAGAACATCGTGGAGATGATGAACGGCTCTATCACCGTAGAGAGCGAAAAGGGCAAGGGCTCCACGTTCACCGTGACGGTCACGCTGACCGACGCGGACGACGCATCCGCCGGACAGAACGACGGGACTTTTAATCCTTCGGCGCTCAAGGTGCTGGTGGTAGACGACGATCCTGTGGCCTGCGATCACGCCAAGCTGGAACTGGAAAAGGCGGGCATCACCAGCGACACGGTGCTCTCCGGGGCCCAGGCGGTTGACATGGTCCGGCTGCATCACGCCCGGCGGGATCCTTACGGCCTCATTTTAGTGGACCTTAAAATGCCGGAGATGGACGGCGTGGAGGTCTCCCGGCAGATCCGCGGGATTGCGGGGAACGAGTCCGCGATCATCATTCTCACCGCCTACCGCTGGGACGACGTATACGACGAAGCCCTCCAGGCGGGCGTAGACAGCTTCCTGCCCAAGCCGCTGTTTGCCGCCAATGTGGTGGAGGCATTCCGCGGCGCCCTGGCGAAAAAGAACCTGCTGGGCAAGCTGGGCCCAAGAAAGGCGGAACTAAAGGGCCGCCACATCCTGCTGGCGGAGGACATCCAGATTAACGCGGAGATCATGACCATGGTGCTCCAGTCCAGGGAGATGACCGTGGACGTCGCGGAAAACGGCAAGATCGCCGTGGAAAAGTTTGAAAGCCAGCCGGAAGGCACCTACGACGCCATCCTCATGGACATGCGGATGCCGGAAATGGACGGGCTGGAGGCCACCGCCCGCATCCGCGCCATGGACCGGGGGGACGCCAAGACCGTCCCCATCATCGCCCTCACCGCCAACGCCTTTGACGAGGACGTACAGCGCAGCCTGCAGGCCGGACTGAACGCCCATTTAAGCAAGCCTGTAGATCCGGACAGCCTGTACGAAGCGCTGGAAAGCCTGATTCCCACCTGAGAAACTATTCTGAACGACAGCGAGGAAACGGATATGAGCGAACTTCTGTATCGAGCCAGCGGCGGCCGGGAAGTGGAAACCGCCGCCCTGCTTGCCCACATGCCGGCCATGATCTTTTCCAAGGACGCCGCTACAGGAAAATATCTCTCCTGCAATCAATCCTTTGCCGAATACGCCCACAAAACGAGCCCTGCCGGCGTGGTCGGCCTGACGGACGCGGACATCTTTGATCCCGTCACCGCGGCCCACTTTGTGGAGGACGACCAGAAGGCCCTGTCCATGGACGAGCCCTATATTTTCATCGAGGACGTCCCGGACGCCGCGGGCAACCCCCGTCATTTCCAAACCACCAAGGTGCGGTTTACAGACGAAAGCGGCCGTCTGTGCACCCTGGGCCTGTGCGTGAACGTGACATTGATGACCAAGGCCAAAACCGCGGAAGCGGCCTCACAGGCCCATGAACAGGAGCGGGAGCACCGCCTGGCCCTGCAGAAGCAGCTGAAAGCAAAGGAGGAAATCAGCCGCCAGCAGGACAAGATGATCACCGCCCTGGCTTCGGACTATCGCAGCGTCTACCACGTGGACCTGGACAGGGACGACGCCGTATGCTATCGGGCCGATCCAAGCGATCACGAAGGCTATGCAGAAGGGGTACACTTCCCCTATCTGGAGGCCTTTACCCACTACGCCCATACCAACGTGGCCGAGAGCTACCGGGAAGGCTTCCTGCAGTTCATCCAGCCTGACAGCGTCCGCGACGCCCTGGCGGACAACGCCATTATCATGTACCGGTATCTGGCCATGCGGGACGGCAGGGAATACTATGAAATGATCCGGATGGCCGGCGTCCGCCACGCGGAAGACCGGACGGATCACATCGTCCACGCGGTCGGCGTGGGCTTTACGGTCATCGACGCGGAAATGCGCGAGGGCATGGCCCGGAACAAAGCCCTGGCAGAAGCGCTGGTCCAGGCGGAATCCGCCAACCGCGCCAAAACCGCCTTCCTTTCCAACATGAGCCACGAAATCCGCACCCCGATGAACGCCATCATCGGCCTGAACAGCCTGGCGCTGAAGGATCAGACGCTGCCGCATCAGACCCGGGATTATCTTGAAAAAATCGGCGACAGCGCCCGCCACCTGCTGGAGCTCATCAACGACATTCTGGACATGAGCCGCATCGAGTCCGGCCGGATGGTGCTGCGCCACGAAACCTTCTCCTTCAGCGGGATGCTGGAGCAGATCAACACCCTGGTCATGGCCCAGTGCTCCGATAAGGGGCTGACGTTTGAATGTCAGATCCTGAACCTGGTGGACGGCGCCTACATCGGCGACGTGATGAAGCTCAAGCAGGTGCTGATCAACATCCTGAGCAACGCCATCAAGTTTACTGAAGCGCCGGGCCGAGTGACCCTGACCGTGGAGCAGACTGCCGTCTTTGACGATCAGGCCTCGCTCAAATTCGTCATCAGCGATACCGGCATCGGCATCAGCAAGGAGTTTCTCCCCCGGGTGTTCGACTCCTTCGCTCAGGAGGATTCCTCCCGCAACAACAAATACGGCAGCACCGGCTTAGGGCTGGCCATCACCAAAAACATGGTGGAGCTGATGAACGGCACGATCTCGGTAACTTCCGAAAAGGGCGTAGGAACCACGTTCACCGTCCTGGTGCCCCTCAAAAAGTGCGAACAAATGGCCCCGGCCCGGAGCAGCTTTAACCCCAAAGAGATCCGGGCCCTGGTGGTGGACGACGATCCCATTGCCCTGGAGCATGCCCGCATGGTGCTGGAGGAAGCGGACCTGAGGACCGACACCTGCCTGTGCGGCAGGGATGCGCTCAACATGATGGAGATTGCCCACACCAAAATGGACCCCTACAGCCTGGTGCTGCTGGACTGGAAGATGCCGGAGATGGACGGCGTGGAGGTCGCCAGGCTGATCCGCCAGCGGTACAGCCATGAGACCACGGTCATCATCCTGACGGCCTACAACTGGGACGACATCATGAACGAAGCCCTCCAGTGCGGGGTGGACAGCTTTTTGTCCAAGCCCCTGTTTGCCAGCAGCGTGCTGGAGGAGTTTGGACGGATCGCCCAGCGCGGCACACTGAAGCTCTTCCAGGAAAAGCCCCGCGCCCAACTGAAAGGGCGGCACATCCTGTTGGCCGAGGACATTCTGATCAACGCGGAAATCATGAAGCAGCTTTTATCCATGAAAGAAGCCACCATCGACCACGCCACCGACGGCCGAAAGGCCCTGACCATGTTCTCAAACAGCCCCGCCGGCTACTATGACGCCGTCCTCATGGACATCCGCATGCCGGAGATGGACGGACTGGAGGCCACCGCAGCCATCCGCTCCCTGCCGCGCGAGGACGCCCGCCGGGTGCCCATCATCGCCATGACCGCCAACGCCTTTGACGAGGACGTACAGCAGTCCCTGCAGGTGGGCATGAACGCCCATCTGACCAAGCCTGTGGAGCCCGAGCATCTGTACCGGATGCTGGAGGAGCTGATCGGCGAGGCGCAGCAGCCATAAAGCCCGAAAAAAGAGCATAAACAAATATCGTTTAAAAGCCCTCTACACCGGCGGTTTTGCCGATGCGGAGGGCTTTTGAAGATGATTCCTTTAGTTTCGTACATGGGCTCCCATGGCTTTCAGCTGCTGCTTGCGGACATACATGGCCGTATCCGCGTATTCAAAGACCTGATGGAGGCTGTGATCATGGACGGGATCATAGACCGCGACGCCCACGGAGATCACGGCCTTTTCCTGCGGAATGTTTTCTTCCACCTGGCGGTTGAGCTGATTGAGAAGGGCATCCCTTTCTTCCAGGTCATGGCCACGAAGCAGCACCACAAACTCGTCTCCGCCGGTCCGGTACACCGGGCTGTGCTGGAACGTCTCGCAGATCAGGCGGCTGCCGGACTTCAGATACTCGTCCCCCGCCTTGTGTCCATAGCTGTCGTTGACATATTTGAGGCCGTTGACATCGCACACGGCCAGGGCGAAGGCTCCGGCCGTCCCCGCTTTGATCTGTTCGTTCAGGCTTTGCTCCAGCTCGGCATAGGCGTGCTTGCTCTTGACCCCGGTCAGGGGATCCGTGTTCATCAGATTGTTGGCGCGGCTCAGCGCCAGTTCGCTTTCCTGCACCTTTTTGCTGATATAGCTGAAATTGGTGAACATCACCGCCAGCGCAAAGGCGAACATACCTGCGGTCACAATCATGGTCTGGGTGTTGGTCCGGCTCAGGCGGTCGATCTGTCTGTCGATAAATTCCTCGTCCGCTGCGCCTATCTCATCCGCCTCCCGCTGTTGGTAATGCGTATGGATGACCGCGCGGGTCTCGCTGGAAGCTCTGAGCATGGACTGGTTCATCCAGATCAGCGCCACCATCAGCACCATCAGCAGCAGCGCCACCCAGGCGACGATGGTCTTTCCGAAACGCTTCTGCTTGTCTCCCTTGAGGATCAGGCGGAACACCAGAAAGCCCAGCACACACCAGGCCACAAACAGCAGATAGGTCTCCGTGGCCATGGTGCTCTGGGTAAAGAAGTTGGGCAGCAGCAGATAAGCCCCGAAAAGGATCATCAGCGTCAGGCCGATCCGCCCCGTCCAGAGCTCCCGCGTATCCTCCCGCTTCCGCGCGATGCGGATGACCGCCAGCGCCACCAGCCCGTACAGAAGCGTTGCGCTGATGGTGGTCACGTCCACGATCCATCCGATGGCCATGCGGCCCAGGAAGGGAATCAGGAGCGAAATGCCCATAATCACCAGCACCGTCCGGGAAGGCGCCCCGGCCCGGTTCAGCTTGGCCAGGCCCTCAGGAACCACCTGATCCCGGCCCATGGCGTAGAGCAGACGGCTCAAGGCATAGACGTTGCCGATCAGGCTGGAGATAATCAGGGCCAGCAGCGCCAGCATCAGGACCAGCACCCCGTTCGGTCCTAAATAAACGCTCACCGCATAGAAGGCCGGCAGTCCCTTGTAGTTTTCCGCGTTGGGCGAAATGTTGTTCAGATCCCGGATATAGTCTACCCAGCTATGATACTCCGGCGGATAAGCGCTGACGGACAGCAGCAGGGCCAGAATGTAGAGAGCAGCCGCGGTCAGCACCGCCTCGGCTAGAATACGGAAGACCTTTTTCCGCCTGAACGAATATTCCTCCACGCCGTGGGAGATGTTCTCAAATCCAATGAAGGCCCAGGGAGAGATGCAAGCAATGTGCACAATTTGGCGGATCACCGAGGTATCCGGATGAAAACCAGGCTCAAAATGCGCTCCGCCCCGGCTGATCAGCGCGCCGATCGTACACCCCGCGATCCCCAGGATAAACACGCCCGCCAGCAGGGCCATCGCCCGCATCAGGACCTTGCTGCTCCTCATGCAAAGCAGGCCGAACAGCGTCACCGCGGCCCCGCACAGCAGGACCTCGCCCAGATAGACGTCGTAGGAGAAAATGGTGTACAGCTTGACAAAGGTAAAGGGATTCTGTTCCCCAAAGAAATATCGGGCGAACAGCGGCAGGGAGGTTACATTGGCCCAGTAGATGGACAGGTAGGAAAGGCTCAGAAACCAGGCCGCCACAAAGGCGTGATCATACCCAAAAGCTTCCCGGGTATAGGCGTAAACGCCTCCCGCCTCCGGAAAGCAGTTGACCATGTAGTGGTAATTCCAGGCGATCACCAGCATGATCAAGGATCCGATCAGGATTCCGATGACGCTGCCCCAGGGGCCTGCTACCGCCAGATATTCGTTGCAGGTGACCACCAGGGACCCCCAGCCGATGCTGGTGCCCAGCGCCAGCGAAAAAGCGCCGATCGGGGAAACGCTCTTGCGAAGAGTTGGGGCGTTGTCCGTCACAGAAGATTGCCTCCTTGATTATTCACCCTGTCCATACACCGCACAGCCGGTTTCCTTGGCTTCCCGCAGGCGGTTGAGCGCCAGATCCGCGTCATGGAAGATATCGCCCTGAGGGTTCTTTCTGTCCCCAAAAGCCACGCCGGCGCTGACATTGGCCACCGGAACACCCTCCAGCGGCTCACGAAGCAGGCTGTTGACCAGCCCCAGCTTGTCCACCACCGTCTGCGTCATCGCCCCGGTGACCCGCGACATCAGCACCGCGAACTCATCCTCGCTGATGCGGCAGACGTTGTCCACCGAGCGGAAATTCGCCCGGATCACGCCGGCCACCCGTTCGATGATCCGGTCCAGCCCTGTCTGCCCTTGCGTGGTCCGGAGAGCCGCGAAATCATCGATGGTAATCAGCATCAGGGCCGAGTGGGCCACGTCCGCGTCCTGCAGCATCATCTCAAAGGCGCTGTGGTTGTACAGGCCGGTCTGCTGATCGTGCAGGGCGTCGTAGATGGGCCTGTCCTCATCCCGGGCCTGGCGGCGCTGAGCGGCCCGAAGCTGCTCCAAAGACGGCGCTGCGGGCGGGGCAGCGGACAAAAGCAGCTGCTCAAACTGCTCCGGCGGGACTGGCTTACAGAAGTAATAACCCTGGACCACGTCGCAGCCCATGGATTTGAGCATCAGCATCTGTTCCGCCGTTTCAACGCCCTCCGCCACCGTGGGCACGCCCAGGGATTCCGCGATGTCAATCACCAGCTCCAGCATACGGGTATTGCGCGTTCCCTTGAAGGCGTTCCGCACAAACTGCATGTCCAGCTTGAGCGCGTCCACCGGCAGGGTGGCGATCATGTTCAGCGACGAATAGCCCGTGCCAAAGTCGTCCATCTCGATCAGGAAGCCGGCGTCCTTTAAGCGGTTGACCGTGCGGATGATCTGCTCCGAATCCTGGGTATAGGTCGATTCCGTGATTTCCAGCAGAAACTCCTCTGGTTTTAGGTCATACCGGCGGATCAGGGATACCATGGTTTCCACCAGGTCGCTGTCAAACATGTCCACCCGGGAGACGTTGACCGACACCGGCACGGAAACCCCGAGCCGGTCCTTCCAGTCCCGGATCTGGGCGGCCGCCGTTTCCCAGACGTAACCGTCCAGCTGTCTGACCAGGCCGTTGCTCTCAAACAGCGGGATAAAGACGCCAGGACTCACCGTCCCCAGGCTGGGGTGAATCCAGCGGACCAGGGCCTCCATCCCCGACAGCACGGGCTGTTCCTGCCGGATGCTGTACTTCGGCTGATAGAAAATTCTGAACTGGTTCTCCTTGAGGGCTTTTGGAAAATCCTCCAGCAGCTGCTCCGCGAAAAGCTCGGATTCCCTGAGAGCGTTGTCGTAGATGGCCACCATGCGGGTAAAGCTGTTGCGCACGGTATCCGCGGCCATCTTGGCCCGGTCAAAGCGCCGCTCGGCGTCCAGCGTCTTGTCCACCTCTGCATAGACGCCCATACGCAGGCGCACCCGGCCGCCCAATCCTTCCAGAGCGCTTTCCATGATGTCCACATAGTCCATGCGGTGGGGACAGTAGAGCAGGAAAGTATCCCCGTCCTGCCGGCAGGCGATGCCGCCATCCTCCGCTACCTCGCTCTCCAGCTGGGCCGCCACATGGCGGAGAATCTGATCTCCGTAGGCTCTGCCGTAGCGCTCATTGATCATGTGGAAATGGCTGATGTCCACCACCATGGCATCCGTAGGAGTTTCCCGATGATAGGCGTCCATCTGTTCCACATACCGGTAAAAGAACTCCCGGTTGTACAGCCCCGTCAGATGATCGCGCTCAGTGGTGCGGATGATGTCCCGGTCCTCAAAGAGCTCGATGGTCCTCAGTACCCGTGCCAGCACCACCCTGGGCAGCGGATAGGGCTTGGGGATGAAGTCCGTAGCCCCCTGGGCCAGGCACTCCGCCTCCGCCTCGCGGTCCGAGGTCATCACGATCACGGGAATCCTGCTGAGGTGGGCGTCCCGGCGCAGCTGCTTTAGTATCTCCAGACCATTCATATCCGGGAGGATCAGGTCCAGCAGCACCAGGCTGATGGTCTTCTGCTGCTCCGCGGCAGCAGCAAGGGCCTGCGCGCCCGTCTCAGCGTACAGCACATCGTACTGCTCCGCCAGCATTTCGCCCAGAATCGCCCGGTTGATGGCTTCGTCGTCCACCACCAGAATCCTGCGTTTTCCGTTGACGGAATGAAATGTCACGTGCGTATCCAGCATGTCGGAACCTCCATGGGAAATTTTGTATCTTGAACTGTCTCCCGTAAATAGCGGGAACCTCTCAGAAAAAGGAACGCTTCAATGATCAGCGCATATTGTCACTTTGTTTTTAACGTTCTTATTCTATCATACCTGCGCAAGGAATTGCAACTTTTGAAAAATGGCTGGCAGAACAGCCTGTTCCGCCAGCCAATGGGTTTTGTTCTTCCAAGCGTCATGCATCCGGCAGATCCATCTAATGGAGAAACGTGCATCCGCTTCTCTTGATTGCGGCAGAGAACGTCTTTGCTGACAGCCGTAACTTCCGCCTTGTTATTCGATGATTTCGATGCCGCCTTCGGTGCCGGCCTCCGCCGGAGCCGCTTCTTCCTCGGGCGCTTCGCCGAGCCACGCGCCGACGATGGCCTGCCCCCAGGTGATGTTTTCAGCGATGTAATAATCCTGGAGAGTATCGGTATAGAAGTCAAAGTAGATGTTGGAATACACCGGCAGCATCGGGAGGATCTCATTGAACCTCTCCTGGAAGGAGATCCAGTGCTGCAGGTAGGTCAGCACGTCGCCGGGCTCGGTCATGCGCATGGCCTCGGCTTCGCTGTACAGCTGCTCGTCGTGCAGGTTGGTATAGCTCCAGTCATGCGTCCCGTCCTCATTGGTGAGGAAGTGAACGGAGGGATCAAAGACCAGATAGAAGTTGGTGGCCAGATAGATCATATCCACATCCCGGTCATCCTGCTTATACCATTCCGTCAGGAGCTCCTGCATGGGCTCAGCTTCCATCGTCAGGCGGATGCCCACCTGCGCCAGGTTGTCCACCAGGTTCGTCTGCATGGATGCGGGGATGTTGTTTCCTTCGGGATAGATCATCTTTAGATCCAGCACAACGCCGTCTTTTTCCCGGAGACCATCATCGTTCAGCACCCAGCCGTCCCCGTTTAACAGGGCGTTGGCGCGGTCGATATTGACGCCGTAGGGGTTCAGGCCGTCCAGGCTCAGGTTTTCAAAGGAAGCCAGCTCCACCTCATAGGCGCGCATGGCCGCGGCGTCGTTCTCGTTCTCCGGGGCGGCGATGGGCGGGGTAGTATTGCCCATGACCACGCCGTACATCCACTGACCCACGCCGTACCAGCCATCCACCCGCTGACCGAAAGCGCCGGTATAATCCGCTGTCACCTGATCGCGGTCCATGCAGTAGGCGATGGCCTGACGGACAGCCAGGCTTTCCACCGTTTCTTTTTCACAGCAGAAGCTGATATAGCTCAGGCCCACACGGGGATAGTTGCTGAAGGAAATGCCGCCCTCGTTCATCAGACCGATTCCGGCAGTGATCCGGTCGGCCCGCATGACCTTGTTCAGCAAGCCGAACTCACCGGCCTCCAGTTTCTCGATCATCGTGTCGTTTTCCGCCAGGGTGTAGGTCAGGTGGCGGATTCTGGGCATCAGGCCCCTGGTGTTTCCCTTAAAGAAGGGGTTGGTCTCGAACTCTGCCGTAACCCCGTCCCAGCTGAGCAGCGTATAGGGACCAGACACCACAGAGGGATGGGACAGATAGCCGTCATCGTTGTCCATCACGGTCTCTTCCAGGAGGTCCGCGGTGAATAAGGGCTCCAGGACCGACGGATCCTCATTAGCCAGGTAGACGCCGTTTCCGTCGTCCCGCACGGTGACGCCGGGGGCGATCACGCTGATCGGGTACGGATTGCACAGCAACAGGCCCAGTTCATAGAAGAAGGGAAGGAACTCGTGCCGGAGGGTGACGCTGAAGGTCAAGTCCGACAGAACCTTGACGCCGGACAGAACCCGGGGCTCCACGCTCATGGGACGGCTGATATATTCCTCATAGCCCAGGAATTGCTCCCTGCGCAGCGGAGTAGCGCCGATTTCAGCCAGTTCCGGCGCGATGGTGAACAGATAGGAGAAGGCATAGTCCCAGGCGGTGATTCTCGCCCCATTGGAATAATAAAGGTCGTTCATCAGGGTAATCGAATAGGTCTTGTTTCCTGCCTCGTCCACCATGGTTTCCACCGCGCTGACCACCGTAGGATCGAAGGTAAACATACCGTTTTCCCCGTCCCAGTAAATCAGGTTGTAGGCGTGCAGCAGGTCGCGTACATCGATATCGCTGGTAGCGTTCCCCCAAAGCTCTGTAAAGAACTCGCCCCGCATGGGCGTCGGGTTTCCGACCACCAGATGATCCGGGAATACCGTTTCCCCTGTCTCCGTTGCTTCGGCAACCACCGGAAGACAACTTATCACCAGCATTGCCGCCAGCATTAAAGCACATATCTTTTTCATAGATGATCCTTTCTTGTGATCTTTCGTCACAGATTCTGTGCCCGGCCCGGCCTGTCCCCGATCGGTTTTGGATCAGGGACAGGCGCGGACCTGTTTGCGGTGATTACTCCAGGCAGTCGCCGACGTTGATGTAGACCTGGCCCAGGCCCAAAGGCGTTCCGGGCTCGTCGATGGTTTCAGGAGTCGGCGGGGTCGGCGGCACCACGCCGCCACCGGTTCTGGTGTTGACGAATACGGTGACGTTGCCGGTGGTGGTCTGCGTACCTCTGTATCCGCGCACGGTGCTTTCCGCCCAGGTATAGGTGATCAGCTTGCCGTTATGATACATCGGCACGGAGACGGTCCACTGCCAGTTGTCGTTAGCACTCAGCACCTGACTGTAGGAAGATCCGTCGCTTCCGGTCAGGTACACGGTGATGGACAGCGGCCTCGCGTTCGGATCGTTGGCATCGCGCCATTCCTTATACACGGTCAGCGTCGTCATAGCCTGACGATAGGTGTTGGTAATCTCAACACCGGTTACTCTCTCCACTTCCAGCGCGCCTTCACCGTTGTCCTTAATGACCACAGTTACGGTCTTTGCCTTGGTGTCTAACGTCCAGTTCCCGCTCTCAGTGTCAGTCGTTGTCTCCTGCACCTGGTAATAATAGGTACCGGCCTTGGTGTATCTGATCGCCTCGAACCCGATGATCTTGCTACCAGCTTCACTGAACTTCAGCGTCTTGCTCTGGTTCTCGCCGCCGGCAATCTCCTTGCCTTCCGCGTCGACCTCCCTCAGTGTGAAGCTGAACTCCTTCTCCGCGAAACCTTCGCCCTCAACTACCTTCGTGCCGAATACCGTCTTTGCTTTTTCGTCCGTCGGATCGACTGTCACACTGCCAGCCTCGTAGCTGTTCTTGATCTCAACGCCGGTTACGCTCTTCACTTCCAGTGCGCCTTCGCCGTTGTCCTCGATGACCACGGTTACGGTCTTCTCAGCTGTATCAAGCGTCCAGCCGTCGCCAGCCTTGGCTTCCGTCGTCTCCTGCACCTTGTAGTAATAGGTACCAGCTTCGGTGTACTTGATCTCATCGAAGCCTACAGGCTTCTCGGCTGCCAAGTTGAACTTCAGCGTCTTGCTCTGTTTCTCGCCGTCGACAATTTCCTTGCCCTCCGCGTCGACCTCCCTCAGCGTGAAGCTAAACTCCTTCTCGGCAAACCCACTGCCTTCCACGATCTTTGTCGCAAAGGTGGTCTCGATACTGGTCGGATCGACCGTCACCTCGGTAAGTCTGGTGTTGGTAATGATGATGGTGTTCCCGTTCTTTTCCATCGTCATGGTGTAACCGGGCACATATTCTTCAGTCCATACATAATCAATCAGTTCCCCGTCGCCGTTATACAGCGGCAGTTCAAAGGTGGCTGTCCAGTCATTTTCGACGTTCAGCTCCTGGCTGTACGTCTTTTCACCATCGGTTACGTACACTGTGATGACTGCCGGACGGGCATCCGGATCCTGCTCGTCAACCCACTCCTTGATGACGGTGAACTCGTCCGCCAGCGTATTGGTGAAGGTGACAGTAAAGTCGGAGGCGTCGCCCTCGGTGACATGGACCTCCTGGTAACGGTTCCGGCTGTCAATTTCCTCCGTCCAGGCGTATTCCATACGCTTCCCGCCTACGAAAGCGGGCAGCTCAACCGCCGCGGCCCAGCTGTTGTCCTCGTTCAGGGTGATGTAATCGATCGTGGTGTATACGCCCTCGCTCCCGCTGGGACGCCGCATCAGGTTCATGGTGATGCTGGCCGGGCGCTTGCCGTCCTTGTTATTCCCGTCTGCCCAGACCTTCTTTACCGCGGCCCTGACAGTCTCGGCATCCAGGATATTGGTAAAGGTGGTGGTGCGGGTTTCTTCATCGTAGGCGGGGCTGCCCTCGGCAGGCCTGTACCCGTCGATGCCCTCCTCGGTCCATGTGTAGACAATGCCTTCTTTCACGGGTACTTCAACCATGGCGGTCCACTGGTTCGCCTCGTTCAGGGTGACTGTCTCGCTGAACTCTCCCGCGCTGTCAGCCAGGCTGACCTTCAGGTTCTCCGGCCGGATACCGAGCCGGTTGTCTCCATCGTCCCAGACCTTGGTAACCGTCAGCTTCATCTTCGGGTATTCCACATCGAACTCCATCGGCCCGGGAATCTTTTCCCCGTCCTTGTTGCGGATGGAAGGAACGATTTCCATCTTGCCGGTTTTCTCGTTGTGAATGACAGTCATGGTCAGGGTGTACTTGACCGACTTATCCCAAACGGCGTCTTCATGGCTCACAGCCGTCAGCGCGAGCACATACTTATAGGTACCCAGAGTGTTGTAGGTAATGGGAGGGAACTTTTCTTCCTTTCCTTCCTCCGCGGGAAGCTTCACGATCAGGGTACAGACGTTCCCCGTACTCCCTTCAGGCATAGGCGTTGTATCTTTCTCGCCCGTGAGCGTCAGGGTATAACTCACCTGCTCCTCCGGCACGGCGCCCGTCGTGTTGATCTTCACGCGGAAAGGATCGCTGCCGATGCTGGCGGAAGCGCCCCCCGCCCCACCGGGAACGGCACGGCTGGCCACATCGCTCACCTGGGGCGTCGGCGCCGGAGCCGGCGCGGACGTGAAATTCGACACGGCCAGCACGACAATCGTCGCGGTGACAGCCAGGCCGGCCAAGAGAGCGAAAATCCATTTTTTCGACATGGTTGTTCCCCCTGTTACTCTAAGCATTCGCCCGCGCACAGCGCAAAGGCGGGGTGTTGTATGCTAGCTTTGGCGCTCATGGGATCCATCAGCGTCAAAAGGATCGTTCGTGCGTCAGAATATTCGGTAGAGCAGGTGCTCAAGGCCACAATATGCACATCCGTCCCTGCGTCCAGCATGGCTTTGAGAAGCCGCAGCCCCTCTGGATTCAAATGCATGGCACCTTCCAGGACACTCTCATAGATTTGTGCCGGGGTAAGATAATCCCAGTTTTTCGGAAAGAATATCAGGCTGTTGCCCGCGCTGGTGACCATGCAGGAAAGAGTCATCAGATCATGGTCCCCGTCCGCTAACGTCAGGATACCCGTGGTGTGCTGACGGAAAAAAGCTTCGTCTTTATACAGATTTACATCGCTGAACATGCGGTGACCACTGATGTTGTGTCCCAACAGGACAGTATAAATATCTCTGAAGTCTGCACTGTTGTGGTAGTCCATAAAGATACTGCCCAGCATGGCAAAATTACCATACACGTCTGTGTCAATATAGGTGAAATTGTTTTTTCCTTTCAACACAGGGTAATCAATGGATGTGCCTTCCATCGTGATCCAGGCGTGTACGTCCGGGTTGATGAAACGAAGCTGGTCAAAAAGACTAAGTGGGTCATCTCCGTTGAGGGCCTTGATTTCCCGGAGGTCCCGGGTCACATTCTCCACCTGGTCATAGACCTGGCGGTTGTCCCACAAGGAATAGCCTGCGTACACAAGAGCGGCGATCATGAGCAGCAGCTCCACTGCAGTCAGCAGTCCATGGCAGAAGCGGATGATTTTTCGCCGCATCGTCAATATTTCTCCAATTTAATCGTTTCAAAAGAATGACAGCCCCCAAAAGGGGAAGAGGAAGCCGGGAAGGCCCGGCCTCCTCCGTGGGTTAATTGTTGTTTATTGTTACTTTCTGTTACGAGTACCGTGCTTTTTTGAGGAAAAACCATTTTCCTCCCTGCGGCGCACGATCATCATTGAAGCGCCAGACAGAGCGACCGACATGATCATCAGATAACACACAGCGTGGGGAACGTTAAAAGTGCCTGGGAGAAGGAAGCCGGAAAAGCCCGGCTTCCTCTGTGGATCATTTGGTGCTCGTTGTTGTTATTTACTGTTTACGCTTTTCCGCGCTTTCTAGGAAAATTACATTTCCTCCCTGCGGCGTACAAACATCATCGCAACGCCCATCAGAGCAATCGCCATGATCATGATGTAAGGTACAGCCTCAAGTTCAATACCAGTATCAGGCGTGAGATCCTTCTTATTGGTGAACGTAGCAGTATCTGCATCACCCTTGCTGATCTTCTTTGCACTATCACTGTAGGTTTCTACCGCTTCATCATAACCATACTTACCACTTTCAACTTCAGTGATTACGTATGTGACATTTTCGGGAATGTTGTCAAAGATCATTTTCTGTCCGTCTGTCAGGAGGAAATAAATCTCTTTCGTAGCATCAGCTACTGCAATCACTTTAGTTGAATCTTCCGTGAATGCTACCTCGCCGGCGGCATTTGCTGAAGGTTCGTTTTTCCCGCAGAACGTACCGGTGCTGGAGTCATTAACAGCAATGGTGCTGCGGATTGTCTCGCTAGCAGCAGGCGTGAATTGTACTTTAAAGATCCAGGGTTTGCCTGTATCAGCCAAGTTACCGGTAACTTTCTTTTCAACAGTCAGACTGCCCTTGTTGTAATTATTATGGACACCAGTACTAGAACCATCAGCATTGCTCAGCTTTTCCCCATAAGGGCCATCGCCGACCTCGGGATCACCTGCACGCAGGGCAATACCGCCGATGAGAATTTTCCCTGTGGGAACATCATTTGCACCAAGTTCGTTGACCAGCGTGATCTTGAGATAAAGCTTATTGGTATCAGTATCATAGTAAGTTACACCGGCTGTCTTGCCATCGGGCGTCTCTTCTATCAACTGATATACATATTCGCCGACCGGCAGACCAGAAAAATCGGGAAGATTAAATTTAACTGCATATTTATTGTCATCGAAAACTTCCTCAGTGGGTTCAACTTTTGAGAAAGTGATGTCTGGGATTGTTTTATCGGTGGGAAGAGAGGCTACTTTACCGGCAACATAATACTTCTTATCAGCAACTTTAAACTTGAATGCATCTGCAGGATGCGCATCGGTCGGGTTGTCTACTCCATTAATGGTGTAGTTCTTTATGAATTGGATTTCACGCTTATCATTGACTTCGATATTTTTGGGATAATTAGAATCAATCGCCGCCAGCGCGCTCGTCATCGCCAACACCATTGCCAGTGCCAGCATCATTGCAACAATTTTTTTCATGTGTTTTCCTCCTAAAAATATTTGGGGACGTTGTATTTCCTGCCGGGATGTCCCGGTTCAGGGCGGGTTTGTGGTGCGCCTTTCGGCGCGGTTCTGTCTGGCCTCGGCGGTCACAGGGCTCTTCTCCGGAGCAGGGTGATCACCTTGCCTTCGACCCGGTCCAGGGGGATCAGGCCGTGGTCCCGGCTGTCTGACGCGTGGGTGCGGTAATCACCCAGAGCGTACACACAGCCTTCAGGGATGGTGAGGGGGTAACTGAGGTCGCCGCGCGTGTAGGTCGGGAACAGGATGTCCCCGCCGACTGCGGCTCCGTTGATCGTGACGTTTCCGGAGGAGGTGAGCTCCACCTCATCGCCGGCGACCGCCACCACCCGGGCAAAATACCGCTGCCCTTCGTGGGTGTAGGCGATCACATCGTCCTGGGCCAGGGTCTGGCCTGTCAGGCGCATGGCCGGGGTGCGGAAGACGACGCACAGGTCGCCGTCCTTCATGGCCGGAAACATCCCCTGCCCCCTCACCTGAGTGATGAGGAAGCCCTGGGTGAATACCAGCGCCAGCACCGCGGCGAGCACCGCCACGCGCAGGACCAGGCCTTTGATGGCCCGCCGGTCCGCCAGGTCCGCTTTGCGCTTCGCAAGAATCTGCTCCACGCTCGGGCCGTTTGTTTCTGCTATGGCGGCTGCCCCCTTTCATTCGGCCCGCGGATGAGCGTACAGGTTCCAGCTCTCAACGCGCATCACCCCTTTCCTCAAGCAGGGCGTCGCAGCGCGCCCGCTCGGCCAGCAGGGCCTCTTTGTACAATTCGTTCAGCGCTTCGATCTTCCTGAGCGCGTCCTGTTCGTCCACGCCGCCGAAGATCTTCCTGCGGAACTTCAAACCCTGGAGGAATGCCGCGATCTTCTCCTCATAGTCCGGGAGAAACCGCATCTCACACCCCTCCCTTCACGCGCCGCCTGCGCAGCGCCAGCCCCAACGCGCACAGCGCCAGGATCAGAATATAGGGGATGGTGTCCATACGGACGCCGGTGTCAGGTGTCATGGATTTGTCGTTGGTGAAGGTGATGGTTTTGCCGTCGTCAGCGGCAGCGACAGTCACGGTATAGGTCTTTTTGTCACTGCTGACAGTGCCGGTTGTGACGGTTGTAGAGGCGATGGATGGCGTATAGTCTTCGGGGTCTTCGGTGATGGTGAGCATTGTACCAACGGGCGCAGAGATGATGTATTGTTCACCATGCACTCGCGTACCGTTGTAAGTCCCGTTGCAGGCCGTAGCTTCCCCATCGGCCGCTGTTTTGATGTAAAACAGAACGTTTTCTGCGCCCTTTTCGGCAGTGATGGTAAAGTTGAAAGGCTTATTCAAGTCACCCATGTTACCGGAAACCGTTTTCTTTACATAGATATCAGGGATAGGTTCGTTTGTATAGATAATAGTCGTATCGCCTTTAATAACGTAGCTTTTACCGTCAGCACCTTCCAGATCAAGGTAATCGGTTTCCGCAAGTGATGTCTTATCAGGCCTGCTCGTTTGTTTCGCTTCGACTGTTTTCACAATGTAACCATTGTTTGAGAAGACTTCGAATAAACTGAACGCAGTGCCATAGGGGACGTTTTCTGTACTATTGTTGTATGTCCAGGTCATGTTGTGATGCAGCGTGAAGGTTCCGCTGCTGGACGTTGTTTGCTTTGCCTCTTGATAGGTGTAGTTGAATGAGAAGACTGCGTCTTCTTCACCATCCGTAGTGAACTTCTTAACGGTGACTGTATACCTATTAGGTTCCCACACGGCGTAGATAGTGTTTTCGAGGGGGTCCCAATTGTTATTGCTGCTTAGTGCCAGGTTATCAGCAGCAACTTGCTCACCCGGTTTGAAATAACCCAGTTCAGCCAATGCCTGCAAATCGGCCGAAGTCTCGCTGGGATACCGAGCAAGGGCGTCTTTGAACTGTTCCTCAGTTGTCTCACTATCAAACGACCACCCAATCAGATTATGCCCTTCTCTTACAAATGATGCACTATCAAGGATATTGAAGTCCTGATTGACGAGCCAGGCTTGACTGACTTCTGTCTTGGAGGCAGTATCATTTGTTACTCCGCCATTGCCATTGAACGTCACAGAGGTAGCAGCCTCACTAGCGACGTGGAACTTTGCACGAAGCTTGAAGTAACGAATGGTTCCTTCTTCCCCGATGTCCTCCCCTACGGTTCTGGACTCCAGATAGAGCTTCTGCAGCGTTGCCCTATCGCCCGGCTTGAATTCGATTTCCGTTTCATTACCGTCTGCATCAAGCAGCACCCACCCGGTAAAGGCAAAACCGTTAGCATAATCGGTCGGTGCGGAAGCTATGTTTGGGTTGATCTCATATGTATCTTCGGCATCAAGCGGAATCGTGTACGAGCTCGGGTCGGTTGGAATCCTGGTATTGTCTGTCAAGTACTGGTCTTCTACTTCATACTCAACAAACACTTCGGTCTCATCGATATCCAACACCCACCTGGCGTAAAGCTTCAGGATGGCCTGAACCTCTGTGTGTCTTACGCCGTTGCCATCTGGGTTGTCCTCGTAGGTGTTGTTGTTCCAATCTGAAGTGTTCTGATAATTCATGTTAACACCCAGAGTGTGCTCATTCACAGGCTCATCAAGACGGTATTCATGCTGATAGTCTTCATCATAATACCAACCGTCCAGTTTGTAACCGTGTCTGATAGCATTTTCCGAATCGATATTTGTGCTGTGAAGAATCTCATTTCTGTCAAGACGGAAGGAAAGAGCCTGGTTATTAGCAAATGTCACCTCAGCATTGTGCTGATTATTCTTGGTTGGAATCAATACAACGCGGGTACGAAAGGTTTCCACCTTGGCGTAGAGCGTGATATTGCTGTCTGGCATGGTCTTGCCTGTGAAATCATAAGGGATTGTACAGTCTGGATCGGTATACCAGCCCGAAAAGAAGTACCCATCTTGTAGCTTACTCTCGTCTCCATCGAACGGAGTATAATAGGCCGAACCATCTTTGGCATACTTGCTGATATTCGTTCCGTAGGGAATATCTGCAATGACGTGATCTTCACGGGTTACGCCGTTTGCAAGATGCTTGTCGGTTACGAAGGTGATATCGTGTTTGTTGCGATCATAATAAACTGATACTGTGCCATTTACATTCTGACCATTATAAGTTGTAGCTGTTGTGCTGTTCACTCGGCTATGTACAGTCGCACCATTGAATGACAGCGTCTGTATTTCATTTATGTTTACACCTGTTCCCAGCGTAGCAATGTAATTCAAATCGGGTTGCTCAATATACTGAACACCATCGACTGTCACACCACCTGTTTCTCCCTCTAGAGCTGAGAAGTAGACTCGGTATGCATACGTAGAATACGTTTCGAATCTCCAATAGAGAAGAAAGTTGCCATAATCCTCATAGGCGTGCGTTGCATTATTATAGATAAGTCCATCGTCTGCTTTTTCGTAAGCACCGCTCTGACTGTTGCCAGACGAGAAGAAACCCCACATCAGCGGATAGATAGGCGAACCTCTTCCTTCGTAATTGTAGTTTGACATTGTTTGGGAGCCAAAATTCGATGCACCTGGCCAAATCGTTGTAAGATTCTGGCCGTACCTAACTTCAATAGGAATGTAATAATACTTTGCAGTTACTGTTGAACTGCTACCAGGCACTGCACCATTGGCATTGGTGAACACCCAAGTGGTAACGTTGTTTACAGTTATATAATCTTTAGTGGGATCGAAAGAAAGACCGTTACTTGCAAGAAAGTCGTTGGAAATCAAACTTGATACATCTGTAGTACCGATTGTTTTCCATGTATTTGTATTACCGATTCTTTCATAGTCATTTGAATATACATATTTTAGAGCATTCTCAAGCCCATTAGTCCTATGATAGCGGAAACCTTCATCATTATTGTTTACCTGGAGATATGTTCGGGTAGTTCCTCCATTGATAACCTCTTGTCTGATATAGATTGTGCCATTATTAATTCTGTAAGATGTAGAGCTACTTGTTGACCTACTTGAAAACCAACCGCCATTCCCAATCTTATAGTAAGCCCTATTACCATTCGTGTTATAAAAATATTGTGTCGAATTTGAGTAATTATATCCGGAATACCAAGTGATTGCACCATTCCCATTGGTGGTTGCTACGGGAATGTATTCATAACTTGTTGTTCCTCCAACAACTGCATCGTATTCTCTCGCAAAGAAAAACCTCAAGTGATATGTTTGAAGATCATAATACACATTCAGTACTGTAGATCCGTCCGCATTGATTTCCTTTCCCTCTGAATCAGACAGTTCCGTATTGTAGACATAATGTTCATAATCGCTGTCTGTGCTGTTTTTCTGAGTGTCGGCCGTTTCAAGGGACGCCGTTTCGCCCACCAGGCCGATACGTTTTTCGCTGATGACATATTCATAGTCATTCTCAGGATCATTTCCCGTTGCGTCAACTTTTTGTCTCCAGAAAACCACATAATAATCTGTCGGGATTCCTTCCCACTGTGCATAAAGCACGGTATCCTCTGAAATGGTGCTGCCGAAACGATCATCCGAGTAAATAGGATTGCCCTCGTCATCATAGCTAACAACAAGCCAGTCATCGCCATTGCCGTCAGGTGCTGTATTCCAACCTATAAAACGATATCCCTTGCGCGTTGGGTCTGCGACTCGCTGCGTCACATCACCTCCGACAAGCAGCTGCGGCGTCGTGTAGGTCGCGCCACTGCCAGGCCCGCCCGCATTAGCGTCAAACACGAGCCAGTTGCGCCCATCAACCTTCATATAAAGATCAAGATGCTGTTCGAGGGTTATTGTACTGTTCGCAAAATACTTGTAGCCGGTCGATACATCGATCCAATACTCAAAAGTATCTGTAGTATATTCTGATCCGTCTTCGATCGTAACCTGCTTATTCGAAGCATCCTTCCGAACTTCTTTGGTTGTCAGGATAGTGATCCTTCCGTTGGTATCCTGATACATATAACGCAAATACCAGGCTTCGCGGAATACTGCGTGAACCTTCACAATATCCCCATCCTCAAACCCAGCTTGCTTTCTGGCAACAAGGTCAGCATTCAAGCCATCGATGTTCAGAATCAAATCATTCTCATTCAGATTTGCGGGAATCTCATCTCCGATGTACCAGCCAATAAAAGTTTGACCGTAATCAGATTCAACACCCGGATCAACAAGAGTTTCTTCATCTTTTACATACTGGGAGGCAATGACATTACCATCTTTATAGAACTCATAGATCAGTCTTTTGGTCTGGTCAGTTACAACATAGATAGAGAAGCCTGAAGCTTCAAAGCTGAGAGCCTGGCCATTGGTCACAATCGGAACCTTATCGCCTGCGGCTTTGTTATCCTCAAAATGAACAACGCTGAGTGTATTATTATTTCCGGCGTCAGCCAGTTCGATACGTACATCAACTGTTGTTCCACTTGCAGGCTGCAGCTTCACACCATTCTTAACGATGCTGATATCAAATACACGAGCATATGAAGCGGATCCAGTTTCCCAGCCCAGCGTACTCTCAGTCTTTTTGACATAGTTCATGTATTCAGATGATGTGCTCAGTATCTCTTCAACTAACAAATCAGCGTCTTCGGGAATGCCAGATTCGGCCTCACAGGTTACCGTAATGTTGTAATTATGTCCGTCAGAGGCAAGCACAGTCTTTTCGATGACGATTTCGGCCACCGCATACACGTAGGAAGCGTCCGCCTCAAAAGAGACAGTATGCTCATCTTCATTGATGTTGATATCATCATCGGTCAGAGGGGTCTGATTGCCCTCGCTGTCGATATGATACACGGTAATTTTGGCTTTCTTTTCAAGAGCTTTGGAAAGTTTATCGCTGGACATGGTCACATGAACAGTACCGCCCCAACGGAAAGGTTCCGCCTGGACATCAGCGTTGAGCAGGGTAATTTCCGCCGCGGCAAGAACCGCAACAGTTTCTTTTTCTTTTGTCTCTTCCTCCGTTATTTTGGTTTCCGGGTCAACTTTTTCAGCCTTCGCTTCAGCCCCCCGCGGCATCGTGCCAGCCAGGGAAACATTCACATCGCCATCTGTAAGGCTGCCGCTTTCCCAGGCCTCATCCAGGTCATAAATCCCGGTGAAGGTCAGCTTGGACAGCTGATCCACCTGGAAAGATACAGTCTTCCCGCTGACGGCAGGATCGGAAATGATCTGTTGATCTCCGCTTTCAGCCAGCGTCTGGCTGATTTCGATGGAACGGCCTTCCGCCAGAGCATCCTCAAACTTCTGCCCCTGAACCGTGATGGTGAGAGGGCCGTCTTCCGGCTGATATTCCCGGCCATCCGCGTTGGTCAGCGTGAGATCGTAGGTATAGAGGGAGACCGGCGACAGATCCGGCGCGGCCATCGTCTTGGTCATGGATTTGGTATTCGATTTGATTTTCCTCAGAGGCTCTGCGACGCTCTTTTCAAGGCCCTCTTCCACCACGGACAGGTACTCGTACCCCTCCGGAAAGGAACCGGACAGGGTGATCAAAGCCCCGTCCTCCGCCTGGACGGAGAGGACGCTCTCATACATCGGGGTGAACACAGCGTCCGCGGTGGGAGTGAAAGGCGCTTCCGCTTTCTTCTCCCCGTCATACCAGCCGGTGAAGATCTTCCCTTCCCGGGCAGGAGGATCAGGCAGGGGATCGATGGTATACCCCTCCGGAACCAGATAGGTTTCCTCCCCGAAGATGACAGTATAAACCGCAGACGGGGCATGATACTCCGCGGTGCCTTCCGCGGGAGCGGCGACAGGAAGCAGCTGGCACAGCATCAGCAGTGACAGGAAAAGGGCAGCTGTGCGTTTCATGGTCTTCAAAGCTGCTTACCTCCTTACATAAATCAGAGTGAAGAGTGAAGATATTTAATGTTAAAACACAGTTGAAACGGAGTTTTTGGGGACGGTTCCCGGCTCGGCGGGAAAGCGGTTTATACGTTCGTCTCCGGGACCCGGGCGGTTTCGACGACGACGGTCAGCCGCCAGTTCCACAGCATGCTCTCCGCCGTGGCGGCAAAGGAGACCTGAGCGCCATCAGCTTCTACCACCGGCTCAAAACCGGCTCCGCGATCGCACTCCCACAGATAATAGAGCGGTTCAGTATCGGCATTCCCGACTACACCGGTCAGGGTGATGAGGTCGCCCAGCCGTACCATGCCCGTCATGGAGCTTTCAATGGTCACGTTCAGAGGATCCGGTTCCGGAATCACCGGAGTATCGGAAACGGGGAGAGCATCGATGCGGAAAGCTACGCCGTTCAGAGGGAAAGAAGCGGAATCCTTGGTCAGAGTCACTTCCAAGTCCTTTGCGGCTTCCTTGCCGGGTAAAGTCGAAACGCTGATAAACCGGTTTTCAGCAATGGCGTCCGCCACTTTGCCGCCGCTGACAGTCATCATCAGGGAACCGTCTTCCGGAACAAACTCGGAACCGTCGGCATTGGTCAGACAAAGCTCAAAGGCGTAGAGGTTTTCGATGCCGGTGTCTTCTTCGTTCAGGTTGGCCACAGAGACAGTCAGAAGCTTGACTTCCATCGCCACGCCTTCGGGCAGGTTGCCGGACAGGATGGCGACAGCGTCGCCCATCTCCGCTGAGACAGTCTGCGGAACAAGTGCCGCGCTGCCGGCAGCCAGATCTTCCGCAAAGGCTTCAGCCGCCTCAGTCTGAGCTTCAAGGGCATCCTTCCAGATGTAGCCGATTTCTTCGCCGACCACGATCTGGGCCCAGTCGCCTTCCATGCCGATCAGGGTTACTTCTTCATCCTTCTCCAGGGTGAGGAATATGGGGCTCATGCCGTCGGGATCGATGCGGACGTCCGTCACATCCAGCATGGTGATCTTCTTAAAGTCCTCGATGCCCAGCGGGGTGTTGTAATCATCCAGGATCACCAGGTCGCTGAACTTGTGGGCCAGCTTCCGCAGGTCTTCGGGGTTGGAAGGAATTTCTTCGGCGTTCTCTTCGATGACAGCTTCGTCAGTTTCCTCGACAGCAGCTTCGATGGGAGATTCAGTTTCTTCAGCAGGTTCGTCGATGGGAGCTTCAATGGGAGCTTCTGTTTCTTCGATGGGCTCGTCAGCGGCTGCCTCATGAGCCTCGCTCATGGTCTCTTCGATATGAGTTACAGGAGCCTCGTTGTAAGTCTCTTCGATGGGAGCTTCGATCTGTTCTTCGGCTTCGCCGGCAGTCTCTTCAGCAGCTTTTTCTTCTAATTCGACTTCGGGAGCTTCTTCTCCTGCTTCTTCCTCGTCAGATTCTTCGGAAATCTCTTCGTCTTCCGCTTCTTCCTCGGCGGGCTCTTCGCTCAGTTCCTCTTCTTCCCTGACTACGGCTTCGGGCTGTTCGGGAAGTTCCTCATTCAGCTCTTCGCTGATTTCTTCCTCATTTTCTTCTTCGTTATTCTGGACTTCGGTATTTTCTTCTACAGCTTCAGTCTGTTCTTCGGAGGCTTCGGCAGGTTCGTCAGCGGGGGCTTCTTCGTCGTTCTGGACTTTGGTATCTTCCGTGGCAGTTTCAGGCTGTTCAGCTTCGGCGGCGGCCGGTTCTTCGGTGTGGGCGGTCAGGTCCTTGAGGATCTGCTTTGCGACATCCGCCTTCAAGGGGGTGGTCACGGCATCCGCCGTGATTTCGGGTTCCGCTTCAGGCTGAGCCGGTTCTTCGGGCTTAACTTCTTCGACTTCGGACTTGACTTCCGCTTCGGGTTTCACTTCTTCAGCAGGCTGGGCGGCTTCCGGGGCTTCCTCAGCAGCGGGTTCAGCACGGTGGAGGATCAGGGCGAAACCATCGACCATGCGGACGGTGAACTGAACCTTCTGACCGATCTCCAGACCGCCGACCACCATCCGCTTGTTGATGATCCAGTCGTTCAGGCCAACCAGCTGGAGCTTATCTCCTTCGGCCATCGTGGGCTTCTGAGCCAGGGCGACAGTGACGGTGGAGCTGAGGTCCGCGTTCTCGATGCGGAAGGCGGCGAGCACTTCAGCGTCCGTGAAGGTGTTGGCGGCTTCCGCGGTGATGTCCATCAGGGTGGCGGCGCCGGTGACCTTCATCCTCAGGTAAGGAGAGGTGGCTTCCGGAGCGGCTTCCTCAGCGGCCGCTTCTTCCGGCTGGGCTTCAGTCTGCTCTTCCGTCTGGGCGGCGCCGCTGTCCGTAGAAACGGGGGGCACCACGATCTCGGCGGGGGCTTCTTCCTGAGCCTTCTGCTTTTCCTTCAGGGTGCGGTAGATCGCGTCCCTCAGGGAGTCGGTCTTTTCGTCTGCCAGGGCGGTGCTGGCCGGGATGCTGACCCCCAGGGCCAGGACCAGGGCCGTCATCAGAGCGGCGATCTTCTTTCCATTCATTTTCTTCATCTTTTCATTCTCCTATCATAACCGTTCGTTGTGCGGTAGAGGGTGTGCGCCTCAGGCTGTCTTGCCTGATTTGCAAGTTCAGTATACCCCCTACCGGTTACGCTTCGGGTAACATTTCGGAAACTTGCAAAATAATTTGAAAAAATTCGATTTATTTTCCTCCCATGGGGCTGAACCGGGCGTGGAAGGTGATATTGCCCGACGGATACTCCTGATAAAAGAGCTGTTCGATACGCTCGATGACGGTAGCGCAGGTTTTGTAATCCACCGTCGGCAGCAGAATCGCGTAGATGTTATCGGCAAAGCGGGTGATAATGTCGCCCTTGCGCAGGTTTGCCCGCATGATCTCCTGCAGGCCCGCCATCCCGCTTTCCCGCGAGATGGGACTCATTCGGCCGCCCGGATCCCCGAGCATGATCATTCCTAAAAAGATGCTGGAACCCATGCGTTCCAGGTTGCGCAGCTGGATGTTGTAGATTTCCTTAAAGGTAGAATAATCGCAGAAGAAGGGGCCTCGTCGGTCGGACGCGGTTTCCGCCAGCTCGTTGCGGATGACGTCCAGGTTGTAACTCAGGGTGCTGCCTGCTTCCGCCAGGCGGTCATAGCAGGCTCTCATTTCCTGGCTGGGCTCTTCCCCCAGCTCCAGCTGTACGTTGCGGGTGATGCGTCGGTACTCCGTCATGGCCTCGCTGGTCTTGTTCAGGTTGGCCATGGCCTGTAGGAGCTCAATATGAAGCTGCTCGTCCAGGCTGTCAATCAGCATGGCGCGGCGGCAGACCTCGCAGATGCGGTTATAGGCTTCCTCCTTGCGCAGCTGAGCCACGTACTTGAATACCGCGTCCAGATACTCCCGGTGCAGGAAGTTGACCATCACCACGTCGTTCCGGGCTTCGCCGGTGCTGAACAGGTCGCCCTGATAAAGGTCCATCAGGTGCTCCGTCTTTTCCCTCCGCTCCTCAGGAGAGCAGTCCCTCCGCAGGCAATCGAAGAGGTCCATGACCTCCAGCACGTCCACCGTCACGTTTTCGCCGCTCTGCCAGCGGTAGCCGCCGGAGGTGGAGACAATGCAGTCCCCCAGGCCGTCGGACAGCTCGTTGAGAAGAGCCCGGACCCGGCTGACCCTGGTCTTCAGGGCATTCTCCGGGGAATAGCTGTGCTTGCTGCCCCAGATCTCCCGGATGATGCGCTGGGTGGAAACGGCCTTGCCTCTTTCCAAAATCAAATAAAGGAGGAGGGTGACGCCCTTGCGGCTCCTGATGGTCAGGTCTTCATGGAAAACTCCATTGACTTCTATTGAAAATGAACCCATCGCGCGAATCCGAACGTTGTCCGCCATAACCGTCTTCCTCCTCTCCGAAAAGCTTACAAACAGTCAGGAATTGTATCACATTCAGTTAGTTATGACAAATATTATTACCCCCCCCCCGATTTTAAAATACAGATCAAGTATCATCGGAGGGGTGATGGGAGCGCAGATCCTGAAAATTCCTTTCTCAACAGGCGAAAACACTGAAGGTCAGGTACTGGAGAGTGCACTCTTCAACTTACATTATAACATCATTTCTCTTTGCATTTTGCAAAAAAGCTATGAAGAAAGGATTACAATTGTATGAAGCTTACGCTTCACGCTTCACGGTCATGTGGTCATAGAGCAAGTCACGAAGGACGATCAGCTCCCGCTCCTGCTCCTCAGGCTGTGTCAGGTACAGCAGGCCCACCGAGTAACGGGTGATGGCCGCCAGCATGATGTGAAAGGGCCCGGAAAACATGCTCTCCTCCTGGAGGTCCGTCCGGATCGTCCCATCCTTCTTGCCGCGCTCAAACAGGTCGTGGAACTGGGCGCGCACGCCGACAGCGATTTCCTGGTATATACCGATTACCTGCGCGGCACCGCTTTCCTTGCGCATAAAGCTGTTCAGGTCATAATTGAAACGAAGCAGGTCACGATGATGTCGGTACAGGTCGATAAAGGAATCCAGAAAATAGCCAAGAAATTCCGCCGCTGTCCAGTTCGCATTGGTCTCGGGAGCAATAAGCTCCGTCCTGTAGTTAATGTAATCCGCCCAGGTCTCCAAGCCGATGGCTAACACCAGGTCCAGCTTCGTGGGAAAATAGCGATACAGGGTGGCGCGGCTCACCCCACTGGCTTCAGCAACCTCCGGCATGGTCACCGCTTCGATGCCCCTCTCGGAGAAAATATTGAAGCCCGTTTCCGTGATGCGCTTCCGTTTGGCCGTCTTCCATCCGCGTTCCGGCTGATTCGTTACACCCATTCATCCTCCTAAGCAGAATCGTCCGAAGTATTTTTGAGCTTCGTCGTCTCATTATAGCAAGAAATGCCCTGTTTTTCAAGTGTTTTTCAGCGTTAATAATGGCATCATCGTGACATTTGCCACCCTTTGTCTCAGTTTTTACAATTCTGAATCGTCAAAATAGAACGGACGCCCGCTTCCCTTCATCAGGTCGGCAGGCGTCCGTATGTTTTTAACGATTGTGGCTTCTGAATGTCAGATCATTCGATTTCAACCAGTCCGCTGTCAGATTCCGTGCTCTCTTCGGCCGGCGCTTCGCTCTGCGTTTCGGGCGCTTCGCCGAAGTAGCTCTCCAGAATCGCCTGGGTCCAGGTGACGTGGGCGGTAATCCAGTAGTTCTGCAGCTGGGAGGTATAGAAATCGAAGTAGATGTTGCTGTAGATCGGGATCGTCGGCAGCACTTCGTTGTACCGCTCCTGGAAGCTGATCCACTTGACCACGTAGTCGTAGACGTCCTTCGGATCCGTCTTGCGCATGTTGACAGCGCGGTACCAAAGGTCTTCGTCGTCAGAATAGGTGTTATTCCAGATCAGGTGATCCGCGGTGTCATCCGTGCTGTAGGTGATGGCCGGATCGACGATCACGTGGAAGTTGGTCGCCAGGTAGATCATATCGGTGGTGCGCTCTTCCTCGCGGTAATACCGCTTCAGCAGCAGCTCCATATCCTCGGGGACCAGCGTAACCTTGACACCGACCTGGGCCAGATTGTCGAACCAGTTCTCCTGCAGGGTATCCACGATGTGGTTCCCGCGCGGGTACAGCATCGTCAGATCCAGCGCAATCAGTTTCCCGTCGATCATCTTGCAGCGGACGTCGTCCTTCGCGGGATCATACTTTTCTCCGTCGCGGTTGAGCGTCCAGTGAGCGGCGTCCAGAAGGAGATTGGCCTTCCGGATACCGATCTTATCGGTGCGTCCAGGATCGTTTTCCAGGTCATAGACACCGTAGTGCACCAGGTTATCCAGGTTCAGCTTTTCCCAGGCCTCGATCATCTTCTGGTACTCTTCATCGGTGGTCGCGTACATGTTCTTGTACATGGCCAGCTCGTCAAGGTCTTTGCCGAAGTGGATCGGGTCGTTGATGAAGTTCACGGGATATTCCAGCTGATCCGTGCAGATGAGGTATTCCCACTGTTCGATGCCGAAATACCCATCCACCGTCTGGCCGAAGCCCTGGCAGTAATCCTGCGTCAGCTGGTCACGGTCCATACACCAGGCCAGGGCCTGACGGACTTCCATCTCGTGGACGGTAGGCCAGTCATAGCTGAAGGTCACGAAAGCAAGGCCGATGCGCGGATAGTTCTGATAATTGATGCTGGCTGTCGCCTCTCTCGGCTCTTCCCGATCCTCCACTTCGTGATCCGGCACCGGCACGATGGAGCCCATCGTGCGAAGGCCCATGCATTCCTGGATCGTCGGGCCGTAGACGACCTTGTTCACCAGGTGGAATTTGCCTGTCGCCAGGTCCTCCGCCATGGTATCGTTGTCGGCCACGGAGAAGCTGATGTGCTGGATGGTGGGCTTCACCAGGTAGATCTCATACTCGTTGCCTTCCCGGTCCAGCCGGTTATAGGCATAGATGTTGGGGCCGGTATGGTTGTTGTGAACCAGGGTGCCGGTACCCGTGCCAGCGTGCCGCTGGACGTCAAACTGGAAGTCCTCCGGCAGGGTGTTGTACACCCAGGCGCCCTTAAAGTATTCATTGATTTCAAAATGAGCGGTCTCATAATCGTAATCAATCAGCTTATAAGGGCCGGAAACGACGGACGGATGGGAATTATAGCCGGTTTCCGGGTCAAGAATCGTCTTATTGAGCAGTTCCGCCGTGAAGATCGGTTCCTCGACGCTCTCGTCCTCGTTGCCGATGCGGATGCCGAAGCCGTAGCCATCCCCCAGGTCCTCCGCCTGGCCCGCGTATACCTTGCAGCCAGGGGCGATCACAGAGATCGGATACGGGACGGTCAGCAGCAGACCGGTCTCGAAGAAGTAGGGCAGGAATTTATGATCCAGCGTAATGGCCAGCTGATGATCGTCGATCACGGCGACGCCGTTCAGATAGGGAAGCTGCCCCGTCAGGTATTCATGAGACCCAAGAATATGCTCGGAGCGGTATATCTTCCCACCGATCTGCTCAATCTCCGGGGCCATCATCAGAAGAATGCTGAAAGCATAATCCCAAGCGGTGATGGGGGTTCCATCGGAATAATAGAGATCGTCGTACAGACCCAAGTAATACGTCTTATCCCCGATCTCGTTCTGCACCACCAGAACGCTTTCCACGACGGATTCGTCGATCAGGTACACACCCTGGTTCTGGTCCCAGTTGACCAGGTTATAGCCGTGAATCAGGGCTCTTACGTCGATATCGGCCGTATCGTTGCCGAACATCTCGGTAAAGAAATCGCCCTTGGTGATGGTCGGATGGCCTACTCTCAGCTCGTCAGGATAAAGATCTTCGTCTTCTGAGAGTTCGGCTTCCTCGGCATCATCGTCATCTTCCGAATCTTCGTCCGATTCGGCGTTTTCAGTTTCAGGCAGTTCAGAGGTTTCCTCGATTTCCTCTTCATTCTCCGCGAACGCTACGGTCAGCGTGCTTGCCAGAGAAGTGAAGCAAAGCACCAGCGCCAGCAGAAGGGACAAGCACTTATTGGTTTTCATTTACGCTATCTCCTTTCTTTTGTCTGCTCCCCCGCCGCCTCCCCTGATCGGGCTTTCGCCCGGTATCAGAGGAGGACGGCTACGGGAGATTTGGTGCTTGTTAATCGAAGCAGTCGCCAACGTGGTTGATGAGAACACGGATGTTCAGAGGCGTCTCATACTCTTCGATCTCTACCGGAGGAGTCGTGGGCGGCGGGTTGCCAGGCGTCGGAGGAGTCGTCACACGGTAACGGTTGGTGAAGGTGGTAACCTTCGTTCCATCGTTGGCCGTCGTAATTTCTACGTTCGACTGCGTGTAACCGACCACGGTCTGCTCGCTCCAGGTGTACTCGATCTCGAGACCGTTCTTATACTTGGGCAGGTTATCGACCGTTACCGTCCAGTTGTTGTCCTCTGTCAGGTAATAGTCGTTTCCGGTGCTCAAATGCACTCTCAGGATGGACGGCCTCAGTTTCGCACGGTTGTTCCGGTCGTCCCAGACCTTCTTGACGGTGACGCTGGTCAGCTCCGGTTCGTGGGTGTTGATGAAGACGGTGACGTTGCCGTACTTCATCGTCTCAGGCGTATAGCCCTCCACCTCAGGCTCGGACCAGATATACTCGATTTCCTTTCCGTTCTGATCGTACAGATCCAGATTGTCAATCGAAGCAGACCATCCGTTCGCCTCATTCAGGGTGACCGTTGCGCCGGTGTTCGTCAGGGTCATCGTGATAGACTCCGGTCTGGAACCATCCAGGTTATCCATATCGTTCCAGATCTTCATCACGTTCACGGAAGTCGAGACGCCGCTGTAGTTGTTGGTGAAGCTGAAGGTCACGGTCTCGCCCGTATTCACCTTCTTGGCTTCGACCGGCTTCGAGCCTCCGACATACTTCAGGTTCGGGTTCGTCTGTGCAAACAGGGTATCCGCATTGGTCTCATAGACCAGATACTGTCCGGGCGTCAGGTTCTTGATCTCATACCTGAACTTGCCGTCCTCCTGCTTGACGAACTCGGAGAGCTTCACCTTCTCGTCATAGTCCGGACCCACGATACGGAACTCAAGGTTCTTGACCGCGTCAAGGTCTTTCACGTTATCGGAGAAGGCCTTCTCAATCACCAGCGAACCTGTCAGATACGTGTTCGTAATGGTGGTCGTGCTGCCATCCACCTTGCTGGTCGGCTTGGGATTATATCCGGCCGGCACAGCGGCTTCAGCCCAGACATAATCGATTTCCTTGCCTTCAGCGTACTTCGGCAGATCCTTGACAGTCGCGCTCCAGTCGGGCGCTTTCAGCTCAGCGGAAGCCACCGTCTTGTCATTCCCCTTCAGGATCATGACGATGCTCTCCGGCCGTTTGTCCTGATGTCCTTCGTCCACCCATTCCTTCTTGACCGTGGTCTCAGTCGTTTCAGGCACATAGGTGTTGGTCAGGTAGGTGATCTTCTTTGTCTCGTCCAGAGACTGCGTCGCGGTATACTTGCCAAGATCCTTTTCATCCTCGGTCCAGCTGTAGGTGATCTCGGTGCCGTTGTAGTAGATCGGCAGACCGGTCACGATCGCGGCCCAGTTGTTGCTGTCACTCAGCGTATACTCAGACTTGAAGCTCGCCTTGCCTTCCGCGTCAAGGAGTTCGGTGACTTTCAGTTCCGTCTCGCCCGCCTTCGCGTTCAGGATAACCTTCAGCTCTTTCGGACGGAAGCCGGCGCTGTTGTTGTCATCGTCCCACACCTTCAGGACCGTCAGGCAGAACCGTTCGCTGTCGTAGGTGTTGGTAATGGTAGTCTTGCCATCCTTGGCAACTTCATAGCTGCTGATCGTATACCCTTCAGGAACTTCTTCCACCCAGGTATACGCCTGCTGGACTCCTTCAGAGTACATCGGCAGATTCTCTACTTTCAGTACCCATTCGTTGTCCTTCTTCTCGAAGGTCGTCTTGTATCCTGCTTCGTCTTCGGCCTTATAATCCTTGCCGATGGTGAAGCTGTGATACAGTTCGTTGTTCGCCAGCAGCTTCAGGACGATCGTGTCGGGACGGACATTCTTCTGATTCTCACTGTCGTCCCAGATCTTGGTGACGGTCGCTGTAGTAATATCCAACGGGTTCTCGACTTCTTCCACACTGTACTCATGATCGTTGCCGATCTGTACCGTCGTGGATTTGCCGCCGTTGACCACCTTGCCAGCGCCACCGTTAGACTTCAGCGCGCCTTCCAGTACCTTGACGGTCAGCGTGACCTTGCCTTCCTGACCGGCAGGCACATCCTTCACCGTCCAGACAACCGTATGGTCATCCTTCACATAGGCGCCCTTGTTGTCCGCAGATACGAACTCAACATTCGCGTCCAGCTTATCCTTGATCGTTACGTCAGCAGCAACAGACTTATAGTTCTTGTAGCTGATTTCGTAGGTGATCTCGTCGCCGACCTTGACGCCGCCGAGGATGCCGGTGCCTTCGTAAGGCGTGATCTCTTTCTTGTGCGGCACTTCAGGTACGGGGTTCTCGACTTCTTCCACATGATACTCAGTATCGTTTCCGATCTGTACCGTTGTGGATTCGCCGCCGTTCACGACCTTGCCGTTTCCGCCATTCGATCTGAGAGCGCCTTCCAGCACCTTCACCGTCAGCGTGACGCTGCCGGTTGCGCCAGCGGGCACGTTCTCGATCTTCCAGGTCACAACGCCGTCTGCTGCTGTACCATCGTTGCTTGCCTTCACGAACTCTACGTTCTTATCCAGTGTATCCTTGATGGTCACAGTGGCAGGCTCAAGCTTATAGTTCTTGTAACTGATTTCGTAGGTGATCTCGTCACCGACCTTGACGCCGCCCAGTTCGCCGATGCCTTCGTAGGGCGCGGTCTCCGTCTTGTGCGGTTCTTCGGGCACAGGGTTCTCGACTTCTTCCACACTGTACTCAGTATCGTTGCCGATCTGTACCGTCGTGGATTCGCCGCCGTTCACGACCTTGCCGCTTCCGCCGTTCGACGTCTGAGCGCCTTCCAGCACCTTCACCGTCAACGTGACGCTGCCGGTTGCACCAGCGGGCACGTTCTCGATCTTCCAGGTCACAACGCCGTCTGCTGCTGTACCATCGTTGCTCGCCTTCACGAACTCTACGTTCTTATCCAGCGTATCCTTGATGGTCACGACAGCCGCTTCGGTCTTGTAGTTCTTGTAGCTGATCTCGTAGGTGATCTCGTCGCCTACATGCACACCGCCAAGGACGCCGGTGCCTTCGTAAGGCGTGATCTCCTTCTTGTGCGGTTCTTCGGGCACGGGGTTCTCGACTTCTTCGACGCTGTACTCGCTGTCGTTGCCAACCTTGACCGTCGTCGTCTCGCCGCCGTTGACCACCTTGCCGTCTCCGCCGTTAGATTCAAGCGCTCCTTCAAGCACCTTCACCGTCAGTGTGACAAAGCCAGTTTCTCCAGCAGGCACTTCCTTGATCGTCCAGGTCACAACGCCATCGGCTTCCTCGCCGTCATTGCTCGCGGATACAAATTCTACATTTCCATCCAGAGCATCCCTGATCACCACATTCGCAGCTTTAGACTTATAGTTCATGTAGCTGATCTTGTAGGTGATCTCGTCGCCAACCTTCACGCCGCCCAGCACACCAGTGCCTTCGTAAGGCGCGGTTTCTTCCTTGTGCGGTTCTTCGGGTACGGGGTTCTCGACGGATTCCACACTGTACTCAGTATCGTTGCCGATCTGTACTGTCGTGGTTTCGCCGCCGTTCACGACCTTGCCTTCGCCGCCGTTCGACGTCTGAGCGCCTTCCAGTACCTTGACCGTCAGCGTGACCTTGCCTTCCTCACCAGCAGGCACTTCCTTTACTGTCCAGACGACCGTATGGTCTTCCTTCACATAAGCGCCCTGGTTGTCAGCGTTGACAAACTCAACATTCGCGTCGAGCTTATCCTTG